>OHCF01001245.1_pt1 | contig 10168 bp, 8 predicted proteins | sample 1577511 | NCBI WGS metagenome assembly OHCF01 (sample SAMEA3879568, study PRJEB24766) | human gut metagenome | biome: human-associated habitat; feature: feces | place: USA | collected 1985/1987 | reverse complement strand
CAGAAAGCATATCAAAGACAAGCTCCAGTGAATGGTAGTCTGGAATTATTACCACTTTGCAATATGAATTGCGATATGTGTTATGTTCGTTTATCCAAGGCAGAGATGGAACAAAAAGGCCGTTTAAGAACCAAAGAAGAATGGATCAAACTGGCTCATCAGATGAAGGATGCAGGAACGTTATTTCTGTTATTGACAGGAGGAGAGCCGTTATTATTTCCGGGATTTAAGGAAGTATATATCGAACTGCAGAAGATGGGAATGATTCTTACGATCAATACAAATGGAACGCTGATCGATGAAGAATGGGCAGATTTCTTCCAGAAATATAAGCCAAGAAGAATGAATATTACTTTATATGGAGCAGATGACCAGGCGTATGAGCAGTTATGTCATTATCCAGGTGGATTTCAGAAGACGGTCAATGCAGTCAGGCTGCTAAGGGACAGGGAGATTGATGTAAAGATTAATGGAAGCATCACTTCAAAGAATGAAGAGGATATTAGGAAGATTTTAGATATTGCAGATGATTTGGATACAGCCGTGAACCTTGATACCTATATGTATCCGGCAAGCAGAGAAAGAAGTAAACCATTTGATGAACAAAGCCGAATGAATCCAAAGGATGCAGCGATGGCGAAGAAGTTGATCTTTCAACATCAATGGGGAGAAGAAGCTCTTAGAGAATATCAGGATCATGTGATCAGCATGGTTGAAGATCATCCGCAAAATATGCAATACAGCAGGCACATTTTATGCCTGGCAGGCAATTGCTCTTTTACGATCAATTGGCAGGGGATGATACGTCCATGTGTGATGCAAAGCCAACCAGAAGTGAATGTATTTGCAGAAGGTTTTCAAAGAAGCTGGGAAATGATATCAGCACAGACGAAAGAGATCTTGATCAATGAAAGGTGTACAGAATGCAAATATCGTCCAATCTGTAATACATGTGCGGCGGCAGCTTTATTAGAAACAGGAGATTATGAAGGAATTCCGGAATATATCTGTGAGTATACAAAAGAATTTTACAAAATTATGAAAGAAAGAAGGTGATCATCATATGATGGACAATGAAAATCAAAATCAACCAAATCAGAAGATATCGTTTGAATCATTAGATATACTGATCGGGAAATGGCGAGATGGAACATTTTCAGAGATCATTGACGACTGGAAATGGATCTTTTCCTACAGCAAACGATATAAAGGAGCGATCGCTTTCTACACGATCCTTGGTATTTTCAGCACATCCATGGGATTGGTTGGAAGTGTGGCAAGTAAATATATGATCGATATCATCACAGGATATCAGATGAGTAAGTTGTGGATCATGGTCTTGATCACACTTGGAAGTGCATTTTTTAGTCTGACGATCGGAAATGTGATCGGGCGTATTTCTGCAAAATTAAGTATTTATATCAATAACGATATTCAGGCAGACATTTTTGATAAGATCATTGATGCAGACTGGATGGAGATTAATCAATATAGTAATGGAGATGTTTTGAATCGTTTTAACAGCGATGTCAATACGATCAGTGGAAATGCGATCAGCTGGCTGCCGACGATTATTATAGCAGTTTACGACTTTGTCGCAACATTTGCGGTTATCTGGCATTACGATAAGATCATGTCATTACTGGCATTTGCAAGTGCACCATTTATGCTTTTGATGTCGAAGTTCCTTATTTCCAAGCAGAGAGAATATGGGAAGAAAGTGCGGGAAATGAGTAGTGAGATGATGACATTTGAAGTCGAAACATTCTATAATTTTGATACGATCAAGTCCTTTGGAATTTCTTCTTTATATGGAAAGAAGATGAGAAACTGGCAGGAGAAGTTTAAAGATATCAGTTTAAAGTATAACATGTTTACGATCAAGACGAATATCGTTATGTCGATTATAGGAATGGTTGTTCAGTATGCAGCATTTGGATATTGTCTGTTCCGACTTTGGACAAGAGATATTTCTTATGGAACCATGACTTTATTTTTACAACAGAGAAGTAACTTAAATGGGGCATTTAATAATCTGGTATCGATCATACCAAATTTTTTGAACAGTTCGATCTCTGCACATCGTATCAGAGAGCTTGCACAGCTTAAGAAAGAAGTTCATATTCCAGAAAGCTCTGAGATGGATGCTTATGTGGAAGATGGGTTCGAGGTGAAGATGCGGGATGTGGATTTTTCTTATATCGAAGGAAACCGTGTTATTACAGATTCTGCATTTATGGCTAATCCGGGCGAGATCGTTGCGTTGGTTGGTCCTTCTGGAGAGGGAAAGACAACGATGATCCGTTTGATCTTAGGTTTGATCCATCCAGAAAAAGGAGAAGCATATTTAAGGGCTTCAAATGGAAAGCAGGTGGAGATGAATGCAGATACCAGACATTTATTCGCTTATGTACCACAGGGAAATACAATTCTTTCTGGTACGATCGCGGAAAATTTAAAGATGGTTAAACAGGATGCAACAGAAGAAGAGATGATCGAGGCATTGAAGATTTCCTGTGCGTGGGATTTCGTAAAGAATATGGAAGAAACGATTTATACCAAGATTGGAGAGCGAGGACGAGGATTTTCGGAAGGACAGGCACAAAGAATTGCGATTGCAAGGGCTGTTTTAAGGGATGCACCGATCTTATTGTTAGATGAAGCAACATCGGCACTTGATGTAACAACGGAACGTAAAGTTTTAAGAAATATCATAAAACAACGCCCAAATAAAACATGCATCGTGACAACCCATCGTCCGAGTGTTTTAAATATGTGTCAGAGAGTTTATCGTGTTATGGAAACACAGGTTACAGAATTGTCAGAAGAAGAGTCAAGCAAAATGGCGATGGATTTTTAGGGCACAGGTTGTCCGAAGATGCAGGATTCATTGACCGCAGATAGAAAAAAAGATATAATAAGACAAGAATAACGGCATAAGGGGGAAGCTGAATGAAGAAGAGTGGATGGAAGATCATTCTTGGAGTTGCAGTACTAGTCTGTGTGATCTGTCTTGGAAGATTCGGATGGGTCAAGTATCAGGACTATAAGACAGAACAGGCAAGAAAAGCAACATTAAAAGAGATCGCAAGCACAGAATTTACTGGTGAGAACGAAGGAAAAGAGCCGGAGAAAGTTCCAGCTGGAGTCAAACATGGACAGAAGATCAACTTTAAGAAGCTGATCAAGATCAACAGTGATATCTATGCATGGATCTACGTTCCAGGAACAAGAATTGATTATCCGGTAGCACAAAGTCAGGAATCAGATGATCATTATTTAAAATATAACTTTAAAAATGAGCCAGAGTTTGCAGGATGTATTTATACAGAGAAAGCGAATAAGAAGGATTTTTCAGATCCAAACACAGTATTTTATGGACATAATATGAGAAATGGATCTATGTTCCAGAATCTTCACAAGTTTGAAGATGAAGCATTTTTTAAGAAACACAAAGAAGTATATGTTTACACACCAAAGAAAACATACACATACACGATCTTTGCGGCATATAAGTTTGACGACAGGCATTTACTTAAGACATTTAATTTTAAGAATAAGAAGAAGTTTGAGAATTATTTAAGAAATGTCAAGAACATAAGAGACATGGGAAGTCATGTAAGGAAAGATCAGGAAGTTACAAGCAACGATAAGATTATCACGCTGAGTACCTGCGTAGGAGGACAGCCAAATAATCGTTATTTAGTACAGGCGGTGTTGACGGATGAAAGAAGTACAAAATAAGAACCATACGGATGAGGCTAAGAGATTAAATGAAGAATTGGATCAGAATCTGAAGGATCTCCAGCCAGAATCCAAGGAAGCATTTCAAGGCTTTGAAGTAAAAGAAGAAAAGAACGAGAAAAAGAAGAAAGCAAAGAAGAAAAAGACACCAAAACAGATCATAAAAAGAGTTATAATCGTATTAGCGGTGATCATTTTGCTTCCATGTGCAGCCATTGTTGGAATGTGGGCACTTGGAAAAGGCTCATTATTTGGAGGCAAGATGAAGATGTCAAAGAACGTAGATGGCGTAAAAGTCCAGAATCAGGGAGATTTGGTTATTTACAATGGACATAAATATCAGTATAATAAAGATATAACGAGTATCTTATTTATGGGTGTTGACCGAGATAAGATCAATACAGATGAAGAATACTTAAAGAAACACGGAGCAGGACAGTCAGATACCTTATTTCTGGCAGCTATGAATACTTCTACAGGGAAGATTTCACTGATCAATGTTCCTCGAGATATCATGGCGAACGTTAAGACATATGATGAGAATGGAAAGTATTCAGGAAGGAAACTTCGACAGTTATGTTTAGCCTATGCCTATGGGGATGGGAAAGCCAAGAGCTGTAAGAATGCTGTGGATGCAGTTTCCAAAGTGTTATATGGAATTCCTATCGATTCATATATGTCGATCAACCTCTCTGCAATCAGTGTATTGAATGATGCAGTAGGTGGAGTGAACGTTCAAGTGATCGGAGATCTGACAAGCGTTGATCCAACTCTGAAGGAAGGTGCGAATGTGACATTGCTGGGTGGTCAGGCAGAGACTTATGTAAGATCCAGAGAATTTGATCCACTGGATGCGAACATGGCACGTATGCAGAGACAACAGCAGTATATTACAGCATTTGCCCAGAAAGCATTACAGGAGATGAAGGGAGATCTTACATTGCCATTAGATCTTCTGAATCTTGTATCAGAGAATTCAGTAACGAATCTTTCAGCACCGAAGATCACATATCTTGCAACGAAAGTTTCAGGAAGCAGTTTTTCATCTGACAATATCTACAGCATTGACTGTGACATCAAAGAAGGTGTGACAGGATATGCAGAATATTATCCGGATGAGACAAAATTATTTGAGATGATATTGAAGGTATTTTATACACAAATCAGTTAGAATCCAGTAAGGGGGGATTTAGCATGAAAAAGTTGATTATGATGGCAGCAACATTGATTATGTGTTTTGCTTTTTCACTAAGTGTTATGGCAGCACCAAGTCCTGAAGATGAGTATTATAATACGAGTACAGAACAGGAGAAGGTTGATGAGAAAACCCAGATTGATGATGATGAATTCGACAAGGATGAAAAACCAGCTAAGACGAAAACAACAACGACATCAACATCATCAACATCAACAACATCTGCATCACCAAAGACTAGTGATCAGGGAGCGCCAGTTACATTAGTATATGTATCACTCGCTGCAGCAGCATTAGCTGTATATGCAGCAAAACACGTCAAAGAACAGTATTAATCAAAAAACAAGGTGGATTCCTCCAGTCTTGATGGACTGGAGGAATTCTTTTTGCATATGGGATTTCTGAAAGGAAAATAAAATAGATGATCGATATACATACGCATATTTTGCCAGGATTGGATGATGGAGCGAGAGATATGGAAGATTCTCTATCTATGGCAGCATTGGCATTGAAAAGTGGTGTTCATACATTAGTTGCAACATCGCATGCCAATACAGGGGGTTTTTTCAAAGAATATTCGATCGAAGAATATCTGCAAAGATTAGAAGCGTTTAGAAAAGCACTGGATGAAGTAAAGCTGCCATTAAGAGTATTCTCTGGAATGGAAATTTATATGACAAGAGAAGTTCCTCGGATGATCCGTGAAGGCAGATTGCTTTCATTGAATCAGACGGGATATTTTTTGACTGAATTTTCGTTTGGAATCGAGCAGGAAGAGATGGATGAGATGCTTCATGATCTGATGGAACTTGGAGTTACGCCAGTGATCGCACACCCAGAGAGATACCGGTGTGTACAGGAATCAGAAAGCGGTATCGCAAAGTGGAAAAACAGGGGATGTTTGTTGCAGGTAAACAGAGGGAGCATCTTTGGCAGATTTGGATCAGGAGCAAAACAATGTGTAGATCGTCTGCTGGATCAACATATGGTAACTTGTATCGCAAGTGATGCACACAAACCATATGAGCGGACAACCTATATGGCAGATATCAAAGAATATATGGAACAAGAATATTCTTTTGAATATTCAAAGAAATTGTTATATGATAATCCTAAGAGAATTCTTGAAGGAGAAAAGGTGGTACAATGAAGAAATTAAAATTGGTAAGTTTTGTGATATTTTGTATATCACTGGCAGCAAGTCTGATCTTCTGGTTTACACAGGTCAGAAAAGGAGATCGGATCGGACCGGTCATTACAATGGATCAGCAGGAATTGACAGTAGGGCTCAATGCTACCGATGAAGATTTTTTGCAAGGAGTAAAAGCAGTTGATGAGAATGATGGGGATGTTACGGATTCTCTTGTAGTAGAAAGTGTTTCAAACTTTCTGGGAGGTGGACGGCGTCTGGTTGTATATGCAGCAGTGGACAGACATAATAACGTCAGTCGTGCAAACCGTATTGTACAGTATGAGGGTTATACATCACCAAAGTTTTATTTGAAGGAACCATTATGTTTTGAATCTGGAGGAGCTTCCAAGAATGAAGAATTATTAAAGAATCTTACGGTGAAAGATAAGATTGATGGTGATTTATCAAATCAGATAAAGATTTTGACAAACTCAGTAGTTGATCTGTATACACCAGGAGAATATCCGGTCAAACTTCAGGTAAGCAATAGTGCAGGAGACACGGTATCATTTCAGGCAACGATACAGGTTTATGATGCAACGGACAGATCAGAAATTCCTTTTATTCATTTGAAGAAGTATCTGGTTTATACGAAGAAAGGTGACAAACTAGATGCAGCATCTTACATATCTAAAGTGTGCATGGGAGGAGATTATGACTCGGATGTACCAGGAGATATTAATAAAAGCAAAGTGAAGATCAAAGATGAAGTAGATTACGATACCCCAGGTTCTTATGAGATCACTTATTCAGTAAAAAGTGGAAAGAGCCGTACAGGAACGGTAAGACTGATCGTGATCGTTACAGAATAGGAGGCCGGCAAATGAGCAGTGATAAACGAAATATATCAGTCAACGATTATGAAATGAATATTGATTTGTATAGTATCTTAAGAGATATCTGGAAATATGCAATAGTGATCCTGCTTCTGGCAGCATCTATGAGCTTGCTCTCTTATGTTTATGTCGGACGAAACTATCACAAACAGTATGAATCAACAAGTACATTTATCGTAAGCAGCAAAGGAAGTAACAATAGTGTATATTCAGATTTGAGTGCAACGTCTGAGATGGCGACAAAGTTTTCTGAGATTCTAAACAGTTCTATCTTACAAAAGAAAGTCGCAAAAGAGATGGATATGGATTATTTTCCAGGAAGTGCATCTGCAGAGGTAGTAAATGAAACCAATCTTTTAGTTTTGAAAGTTCAGGCAGATTCCCCAGAGATGGCGTTTCGTTTGAATAAGGCAATCATGAATAATTATTCTGTTGTGACAGATCAGCTGATCGGAAATGTTGTGCTGGATGTATTGCAGAAACCAACAGTGCCAAGTGGTCCGGTAAATAAATTTCAGCCAACAGCACTTATGAAGAAAACATTTTTTACGACGATCGTTGCGTTATGTGGATTGATCGCAATCTTGTCATTCTTAAAGGATACAGTGAGAAAACCAAAAGAAGTTTCAAGGAAACTTGATGCAAAGCTTTTGCAGACGTTATATCATGAGAAGATCTATAAGACATGGAAAGCAAGAATTCACCGCAAAAAGAGTCCGGTATTGTTGACAAATCCAGGAACAAGCTTTCAATATGTGGAGGATATGAAGAAACTTGCCCGCAAAGTCAGCAGTAAGATGAAAGAGAAGAATGCAAAAACACTTCTGGTTGCAAGTGTGGAAGAAAATGAAGGTAAATCAACAGTTGCAGCCAATTTAGCATTGGCACTTGCGGAAGAATCAGAGAAAGTATTGTTGATTGATGCGGATCTTCGCAAACCTTCACAATACAAGATTTTTGGATTGAATCAGGAAGAAATACAGCAGTTTGGAGAAGTATTGAATGGAAATGAACAGATAGATAATCTGGTAACAGATCTTCCAAAATCAGAATTGTTATTGATCGCAGGTTCTATGATCTATCCAAATTCTACAGAGATGATCGCATCACCGATCTTCCAGAAGATCGTAGAGTTTATTATTGATACACCACCAATGTCACAGGCGGCCGATGCAGAAGAGTTAGTAGACCTTGCAGATGCATCAATCCTTGTTGTAAGACAACATACAGCATTAGTAAAAGATATCAATGAGACGATCAGTATCCTGAATTCAGCAGAAGGAACGATGCTTGGATGTGTTTATAACGATGTATTCCATGGAGTTGCTCAGACAGCAAGAAATTACGGATACAAATATGCATATGGAAGCGGTTATGGTTACGGAAGCAAATACGGTTATGGAAACCATGGATATGGATATGGTTACGGTTACGGCTATGGCTATGGTTATGGAAGCAGAACGAAAAAAGGCAATGAAGATAAAACACAAGAATCAAAAACAGAACGGCAGGTGAAGAAAGATCATGAGTAAAGAATATGAATCAAAAACAGAACATAAAGAGAATCTGATCGATATTGCTGGATTGTTTGATGACTTGATCAAAGGCATCATTCAAATGAAATGGAGATTTTTGATCATTCTTGTGATTTGTGGTGCAGTGTTCTGTGGATACAAGAGACTTACCTATTCCCCATACTATGTAGCATCTTCCACATTTACGATCAATTCCAGTATTACATCAGAGAATTCCAATTCATATATTGAGAATGCAACAGCCAACCAAATGGCAAAATCTTTTCCGTATATTTTGAAAAGTGGAGCATTTAAAGAAGTATTGGCACAGGATCTTGGCCTTCAGTCTGTTCCTGGAACGATCGAAGCAGAAGTCATGGAGAATACAAATCTGTTTACGTTGAAAGTGACTGCAAATAATCCGAAGATGGCTGAGAAGATTTTAAAAGCAGTCGTTAAAAATTACCCATCGGTAGCAGAGTTTGTCATTGGAAGCTCACAGCTGACACTCATGGATGAAAGCGGGGTTCCGACTACACCTGCCAATCCATTTAGTTATAGACATGAGATACAGATCGGCGTTTTGATCGGAATTTTACTATGTATCTTGCTAGATGTCCTGTTAGCACTTGGTAAGAATACAGTTAAGAAAGAAGAAGATTTCAAACGACTCTTCCATGCAAAAAGTCTTGGAATCATGCCTCATGCCAAATTCCATAAGAAACGTACGCAAACACAGGAATTGATCGTGCTAGATAATCCAAGAATTCCAAGAAGCTTCCTGGAAGCAGCAAGAACGGTACGACGAAGGATCGAGCGTGCACAAAAAGAGACAGGCATGAAATCTTTTCTTGTAACAAGTGCTATGCCAGGAGAAGGAAAATCAACAGTTTCAGCCAACATTGCAATATCACTTGCGATGAAAGGGTATAAAGTAATTCTGGTAGATGCGGATTTAAGAAACCCATCCACCGCCAAAGTACTTGGAATGAATGAACAAGAATTAGGAACTCTGGAAGTAATGAAAGGCGAAGTTAACATAGACGATGCAGTACAGCAGTACAAAAATACAAGCGTTAAGGTACTTGCAGGTTCTACACCGATCCAGGATACATCTACCGTTTTAAGTGGTAAGAATATGAGACAGTTTATAAAAGAACTGGAGGCAGAAGCCGATTTCGTGATCATAGATACACCACCAAGTGGACTATTATCAGATGCAGCGATCGTCGCCCAGTATGTAGACGGAGCAGTATTTGTGATCCGTCAGGACTATACAGATGTAGATCGAATTCTGGAAGGTATGGAAATTCTTTCAGGGTCAGGAGCTGAAATTACAGGATGCATCTTAAATGATGTGAACGTACGAACTAGTGAATCACAGCACTATATGAACAGCTATCGTACAAAAGGAGAGACATTATAGAATCCGATTTGAAAGTAGTGTTGGTCATGTATGAGTCAGAAAGAAGATAAGAAGAAATATTTATAATAAATATCTGTCTGTTATTACAAAAATTGATAACATTTAACATACAATCTTTCCAGCGGGAAATTTTAAATTTTATACGAGAATGTCTTCAGGTATTCATAAAAACATAAAGAAAGATAGAGGTACGAAATGATAGAATTCTATAGGGTTTTTTGCAAAATCGCAGCCAACACGGGCACTGTTTGAACGCAGTGA
>OHCF01001244.1_pt1 | contig 10176 bp, 6 predicted proteins | sample 1577511 | NCBI WGS metagenome assembly OHCF01 (sample SAMEA3879568, study PRJEB24766) | human gut metagenome | biome: human-associated habitat; feature: feces | place: USA | collected 1985/1987 | reverse complement strand
CCGCCGCGGAACTGGTCCACCGTTTTGCCGCCGTAGCCATCGTCCCTGTCCGCGCCGTAGTAGCAGTTGGAGACCGTGCCGCTGTTCTTATAAGTGATGGCGCCCCAGCCGATGATGTCACGCACCGTGCCGCCGGACTGGGCCTGCACCATGTCGCCGTAGAAATAGCTGTTGGCGATGGTGCCCGTGTTCTCATAGGCGATACCGCCTGCCCAGCCGCCGTAGTACATCTCGATGCGGCTGCCGCCGTCCAGTCGTCCCGCATACACGCAGCAGGCCTCGATGGTGCCGCTGTTGGTGTAGACCAGACCGCCCAGGCTGTTCTTGGCCGTCATACCGCCGCTGTACCGGCAGCGGGTGATGGTGCCGGCGTTGCTGCGCGCCAGGGGAGCGCTGGCGTTGATGGAATAATTCTCGCTCTGGCGCTTCGTCACGGCGAGATCCGTCAGCTTCGCGCCCACGCCGACATAGCCGAACAGGGCCTGTCCCCCGCCATGCAGCCACACACGGATCGTGTGGCCGTTGCCGTTGAAGGTGCCGGTATACGGGTGCTCGCTGGTGCCGATGGAGGTCCAGGTCTCATCCACGTGCGTCACATCCTGCTGCAGCTTCGCGCAGGTGTTCGCCTCACCGGCGTTCACCGCGTCCCGCAGCCAGATGAGCTCCGCCGCGCTGGTGATCTGATAGGGATCCTCCGCCGTGCCGCTGCCGCTGGGCTGCGTGTCGATGGTGTCGGCCAGCACCGCGGGCTCATTGGCGTCAGGCTCTCCCGCCAGCGCCAGCACCGCGGCAGCCGCCGCGTCATATTTGGCAAAGTCCAACTGGGCCGCCTGCTCCTCCGTCAGGGCCTGCTTCGCCTCGTCGATGGCGTCCAGCTGGCCGGAGACCTCGTCCGCGTTGGCGTCCGAGATGTCCTCCGCTGCCGGCAGCGCGTCGATCAACGCCTGTACAGCCGAAACCGCCTCGTCAGGCTCCTCGTCAGGCGCTTCATCAGGTACTTCGTCGGACGTTTTATCGCCCTCGCCCGTACCATTCTGGCCGGGTGCCTGCGTCTGTCCGTCGTTTCCCTGCGTCAGGGCCGTCTGCTCCTGACCGGCCTGCCCCTGCGCCTCCGCCGCCAGCGTCGATGCGGGCAGCAGCGTCAGGCACAGGGCCAGCACAAGAAGCAGGCTTGTGATACGTTTTCTCATGTGTGTATCCTCCTTTGCATAGTGGTCAGGTTTTGTTTATGCCCGTCTGACCACAGCGGGCAAAAATCGCAAGGTTTTCAGAAGGGTATCATCCCGTGGGTACCCACGGGATGAGGGGGCGCGCCCCCTCATCATAAGTCTCTGATCAATTTATGTTTTGTTTTTCGCGGCCGCCGCGTGTTACAGCAGGCCGATCGTTTCCCCGCGGTTCACTGCCTGCTGCCGGTTTGACACCCGGAGCTTTCGGAAAATGCTGTTGCTGTGAAACTTCACTGTGCCCACCTTTCGGCCCAGCTTTTCCGCGATCTCGTCGTTGCTCATTCCCAGCGCCATTAGCCGCAGCACCTTTTTCTCCGTTGCGGTCAGCGTCTCGTAACATTCCGCCGGGGCTTTCAGATAATTGGGAAAGTATCTGCCTACGCTCCCCGCAAGCTCAATGATCTGGTCGGTAAAGGCATCCGGACCTCTTTCCCGCTGGTAAACAGACAGCATCTGCACCATGCAGCTGCCCTCGTCCGAAAGGAGCCGTATATACCGGTATCTTTTCGCCAGCGCCAGGGCTGTCTCAAGCTCATCGCACATGCGGCCCGTATCGCCCGCTTTATGGTAAATGATGGCCAGAAGCATATGGCACTCGCATAGATCCATAGGACGCTTTCCCAACTCCAGAAGGTTGATGAGCTGCTTGACCAGCACATAGGCGGCCATGTTTTTGCCTGTCTGCAAATAGCATCGCACCTTTACCAGCCAGGCAAACATATCCATCATATAGATGTCGCCGTTTTCATCCGGCGCGGTTTTTTCGAGCCACTCGATGATCGTTTCCTGTTGTCCGTCGTAGCAGGCCGCAAGGCATTCTAAGGCATTTAAGCTGGAGGTCAGCTCCTCCCAGCCTGTCTCATGAATACGGTTTCGAATCTTTTCCACCAGCGGCTTTGCCGTGCCCGCCTGTCCGTTCATGAGCAGGATCCTCATCTGTAACGCCAGCGCCACGAACAGGCAGCGCATGTCGCTCTCCTGTTCGATCAGGGGGATCGTTCCGGTCACGAGAATCAGCGCCTTGAAGCAGTCATTATTCTGATAGCACCATTCCGCCAGCAGGATCTCATATACGTTCTTTCCGACGCTGCCATACAGCTGATGCACCGTCTCAGATATCGTATCCTTGTACCGTTCCAGATAGGGGCCGAATCTTGTAAAGTCCCGAAATCCGTTCAATATGCTGGGACGGCTGGCAGACAGCGTAAGCGACTTGACCGGCACCATGCCCGCCTTTATCAGGAAGAATATGATCCGCAGAAACATACCATCGCTTATGTAGGGCATGACCAGCTCCGCACTGATCCGATAATAGTCTCTTTCATGAAAATCCTGCGGCTTCCAGTGCCTTGGGGTCTCTCCCAGAAGGAGCACATATTCCTTTGCCTTATCCAGATCCCCCTCCATGGCCGAAAGTAGGGCGAGGATCGGCGGTAATGCCGGATGGCTTCTGCATGTCTCCATGTCAAGCTGGTGAAAGTAGTCCCTACAGGCCCACAACGCGGGCATGGGAAAAGGACGCCCTGCAAACTCCTTTAAGATGGTTTCCGGCAGGTGTCCCTCTTTACTGGCCTTTTCCATGATGCAGACCAATTCCTTTTGAGAACGCAGATGTGTTACATTTTCTTCCATGGTCTTCATCCTATCTGTTTACTCTATACCATGCTTATTATAATCCATTTTACATCGCTTGCATAGCAAACTTTAGTTAGGCAAAAGTCAAACTTTTAGCCAAACCATCCGTCAATCAGAATGCCGCGTATTAAAATGCACCATAAGACAGGTGGGCAGTATGCCGCATGCGGGCAACACAAAGCGCCGTCTTCCCAAAGCCGCAGAGTGTGCTGAAAAAGAGTGCTCTGCGACAGCTTCGAGAAGCATCAAACATCTTAAATTGCGCTTTGTTTTATTATACCAAGGCCCTCGGAAAATGTAAATTCGTCCATAGTAGAAGATGGTTTTCAATTCAGGATGCGCTCCCTCTACCTATGCGCATAGTGCCTTTGTTTAAAGAGAATACACTTGTTCTTTCTCTGCCTTAATCTCCGATAGAGTGGGTGGTTCTGGTGGGTCCATATTGAACCCCTCCTCGGTTCAGCAAACAGGTATAGTTGCCTCTTGGCGTGGAGATTTTTGCTTTTTAGCTTAATGAAGTGGATCGTACCAGGGTTCTGTACGATCCACTTTTCATTTATTTCAGCGTATAGAGGTTGGATGTGTTACTCCCGTTGGGGCGGTATCGGGGCAGCTTGGCAAGATAGCCGTGCTGCTCCAAATCCGCCAATGCCCGCTTGACGGTACTGCGGGAGAGATTCATATCTCTCGCAATCGTCTTGATCCCCGGCCAGCAGCTTCCCGCGCTATTGGACCGATCCTTGAGGTACATATAGACGGATACAGCCCTGGGCGGCAGGAGTGTGTCGGCATAAATGCTGTCAAAGTAGCTCACCGGTCCACCTCCTGCCGGGGAAGATTATAAGGGGTGCGCTTGTGCGGCATACGGTCATAGTCGATGTCCTCCGCCACCACCATCTCCTGCACGGGCGCGTCGTGGAGCTGTCCCTCGCCCTTAACAGAACGAGTAGTCTTCTGCTCCGTCAGTTTGGGAGGATACTTTCGCATGATGGCGCGGGTCAGCGCATTCTGGTCGGCATAATATACTTTTCGGGCCGCCTGTTCCTCCACGCGGTATTCCTCCTCGAAGGTGATGCCCCATTCGAGGAACAGGCGCAGGCGGGTGCGCATGGGGTGGCATCCAGTCTTCTGCACGATGAAGCTGCCTTTGGGGATGGACTTGAGCTCATCTGCCGTCAGCAGGGGACGCTCCATCATCTGCAGGCTCTGGCTGGGGTCGTTTTTCCCGCGGCTCACGGAGCCGGAGAGCACCGTGCGGCTGCCGAGGGCTTTGGAGAAGGTATCCGCCGCCTCGCTGTTGGGCGCAAAGCCGCCGCAGATCACATCCTGACAGTTGTCCATCAGGATGGATGCACCTTCTTTTCCATAGTTCTTTTCCAGCTGCGCCAGTGACTGGATGATGGGTACCAGCGTCAGGCGGCGAGAGCGTCCAGCACTGAAAAGCGGCAGGATATCAAAGGGCGGCATGGTACCCAGCTCATCACAAAAGAGGATAACACGGTTTTTCAGTTTGCCGCCGTTCTCATCCGCTACTGCGAACAGCTCGCGGGAGAGGTTCTGGATCATTAAGCCAGCCATGAAGTTCTTCGTCTGATCCTCCTCCGGCAGGATGAGGAAGATGGCGGATTTCTCCGCCGCAAACTTTTCCGCGTCAATGGCACTGTCGAAGCACAGAATTTGCTCCAGCTCACTATCGAGGAACGAGTTGAGCCGGGACAGCACCGTGGACATGACTGATGCCATCGCCTGCTCGGAGCTGTTGAGTGCGGCACCTGCCAGCCAGCGTGCCTTGTGCTCGGACGGCAGCTTGTCCATAAGCAGCTGAAAGCGGGAGCGTCCTCGCGCACCACGCGCCGGCTCCAGCAGATCCTGCACCAGCTTGAATACCGACACGATGTGCCGCCGCTCCTCCGGGTGCTCCTCATCCGGCGGCAGAAACTCTGCAAGCAGCAAGATCGTGGAAGACAGCAAGCCCTCCGCCGCATCGTAGAAGAAGGCGTTCTGCCCGTGGTCAGAGTTCCCCTCCGGGCTGACGATGGACTTGGCGAGGATCTTGGCGTACTTTTCGGCTTTGGCGCGGGCAGCGAGGTTGTCCGGTTGTTTTCTGGCGATGTCCATATAGCGGTTGATGAGCGTCAGCAGATTGTTGCCGTCCGAGCGGGTGGGGTTACGCAGATCGATGACGGAGATATGCTTGTAGTCGTAATACTTTTTTGCAATAGAGCCGTAGTTGCGGGCGAGGTCGCCCTTGGTATCCAGCGCCAGAAAACTCATGCCGGACGCGCAGGCATATTCGAGGTTGGGATAGAGGAAAAACGCCGTCTTGCCCGCGCCGGAGGCGGCGATCATCAGGCAATGGATATCATCGCTATCCACCAGCGCAGTCAGTTCACCCTTCTTGCCCTTGCAGCCCAGCACCAGCCCCTGCTCTGTGGGAAGGCTTACTCCCTTGCGCCAGTCTCTGACCTTGAACGGCACGTGGGCATAGGTCTTGCGGATCTCCTTGTCGGTCGCCCAACGCGCCGTGCCGTGCTGTCCGTCACCCACGGTGCGGGACTTGATGCCGCTGAGTGTATAGTGGTAGGACAGCATGGAGAGTCCCCCAATGATAGCGAACATCCCCAGCCCTGCCGCGACCAATATCCCGATGTTGGAACTTTTGATCGTGTCCCACATTGTCAGCAGAAGGTTTGGCATAGCTCGCTCCTTTCCATTTTGTTTTCCTGTTCTGCCTTGAGATCATCGTTCCAGTCCTTTTGCTGCGGTACGAGCCGCTCTGCGGAGATACCACGCTCCTCCAGCAGCTTCGCCATACGCTCACTGGCGGCATGACCGGCAGCGTCATTGTCCAGGCAGAGGTACACCTGCTGGAGCTGCGGGAGCTGCCGCAGCATCTCCAGCACGGGGATGGAGGATGTCCCGCAGCAGGCCACATAGTTATGCGCCTGCCACCCCACCGGGAAAAGGGAGATGTAAGAGAGCAGGTCGATAGGGGCCTCGAAGACATAGAGCGTGTCATCACCGCCAAGATAGTGAAAGCTGTGCTTCGGGTCGCTGCCCTCAATGTTGCCGCGATAGCTTTGCCCCATGGTATACAGCCCGCGCTTATGCCCATGACGGGGAACGCCGTGTTCATCGAATCCGACGAACACGGCGTTGTGATATTCCTTTGTCCCGTCCCTGGATCTTTCACAGCTTTCGTAGATGAGCTTCTTGCGCACGAAGGCATTGAGTATCTCGCGGTCGATGCACCTTTGTTTCAGCAGGTAGGCATACGCACGGCGCATGGACTCACTCTGCGGCGGCAGCACGAAGGGCTTTGCAGGCGCCGGTGCCTTCTCCTTTGCCGCAGGGTAGCTTCCGCCGAGATCATCGCCGAGGAGCAGAGACATGGCGTCCGGGTAGCTGAGTCCATAGAACTGCTTGACGAAGCTGATGGCTCTGCCGCCCTGTTCGGTGGCGTGATCGAACCACTCGCAGCCGCGGATGGTGATGCTGTGGTCGCTGGCAAGGCGTTTGTCCCTGCCGGAGGTGATGAGCTTTTCCCCACGGCGGCGGAGGAACTCCTCCAAGTCCACCGACGCGGCTCGTTCTTTCTGCTCGGTTGTAAACGGAATGTACTTTGACATAATTCCTCCCTTATTGTGTCTGTTGCGTCAGTCCGCGATCCTCATGGTCATCCGCCTTGTGTCCCATTGCCATGCGCTTCTCCTGCAATCTGCGGCGACGCTTCTTGTCGATCTGCATCCCTGCATAGATGGCAGGCTGGGCGGCGTTCTCGCGGAAAATACGACTCATCTGATGGAGCATCCGAAGGATAGCGGTTCCCGCCGCCGCACCGAGAAAGTCCTCCTGATGGTCAATGAAATACTGCGCGTAGGTGTTGTCCTGCGCCGCCGCCTGTGCGAAATAGCGCAGAGCTTCCTCACGGTCTGCCTGCACCTCTTGCCCCAGCAAATAGAGCTTTCCCAGCGTGTATTGGGCAAACTGATTGCCCTGGGCAGCAGAGTCCTTCAGAAGCTGAATGGCCGCATCTACATCCTTCGGCACACCCTCCGCGCCGGTGAGCAGCAGCTTGCCAAGCTGGTATTGCGCGTATGGATCGTTTTGCTCCGCTGCCTGCCGCAGCCAGTGAATGGCCTGCGGGATCTGCTCCTTCTCCAGCAACAGTTTGCCCAGCGCATATGCAGAGCAAGTATTTCCGGCTTCTGCCGATTTTTGAAACCACTCTGCCGCTGCTTTTCGGTCAGTCGATATGCCAAGCCCGTCCCGGTACGCCTTTCCAAGATGGTGGGCGGCAATGGTATAGCCCTCCTCCCACAAACGGCGGAGGGTGACCAATGCCATTGACTTCTCGCTGGGATCTGCGTCCGCAGCATCTAATATGCTTTTTGCTCTGCGGTAAAACCGCGCCCGCTGATGGATCATCCGCTCTGCACTTGGATCTGGAGGCACAGGCGGTTCTTCCGACGCCGGCGCATCCTGCATGGCATCATCCTCGAAGGTGAAGTGCATCTCCGAAAGCCGGAGCGTTTCCCGGATGACCATGTTGCGCACAGTCTTGAACTCCTTTTGCTGCGACAGCGGTACTCGCTGCGGTGGTGTCTGATTATAGTCAATGCAAAGCTGCTCTCGGAGCTCCTGCCATAGAGCATAGGCGGACGACACCCTCTCGTCCTTTGCCAGTTCGTCCACGATCTCATCCACAATGCGTTTGACACGAGGCGGCAGATAACCGTAGACCTTTTTGCCGCTGACCTCCCGAAGCCGCTGGGCGAGATCCGTCACCAACAACTCCAGCTTATCGCTTTGCAGAGTACCGGTTGCCATCTGCTCGATGAGCGTTGCCATCCGTGCTTCCGCCTCCTGCCGGAGCAGGCCGCGCTGTTCATCCTTCTGTTCATAGATGTGCAGGCGGTCGTTCCGGTAGATCGTGCTGACCAGCGCGGACTTGATGCTGCGGATACCCTGCCGGGAGAGGTAGCCCTCCTTCGGATCGGTTGAGAAGAGCACCATGTGAACATGGATGTGCTTCTCCTTTTCGTGCATAGCTGCGTACCAACGAAGGCGGTCCGGATGGATCTTATAGCCCTTGGCGATGTCGGTGATAGATGCGTTGATGAGCTCCTGCCAGTTTTTAAGATCGGTATAACCCAGCCGCTCCGCGTTCTCACGGGAGAGGGAGATGACCGGCGTCCACACATTCCCCGTGTGCCGCGCCACCTCTGCCACGGCATTCTCCAGCGACGGGACCTTGCCATGGGCATCCCACAGGCCGTGTTCGCCCAACGCTTTTACGCCGGGGCGGTTTGCGACATAGTCAAGATAGTTTTCCCGGCCATCCATGGGCTCAATGAAGTCCTCGTGGATCTGCGCGATGAGCGCAAAGGCAGTCTGCCGGTTGGGTGTGTTTGCATAGTCCTCATGCTCCGGCAGTTCCCTTGCCTCCGGGAAGCTGCGGAGCAGACGCTGGATGTACTGCTGCTGTTTCTTCGTGACAGGAAGATGGGCATTGTCATCCTTGAGGAGTTGCACGCCTTCACGGGTGGCGAAGTAGCGGGTACGATGGGCCAGCCGAGCGGCATCTCTGCCGCCCTTCATGTATGGAGAGATAAATATCAATCTCGCCATGTGTCATCCGGCAGCTGCCGTTGGACATTCTGGGCATCCTCGAACCTGATCTGACCGTTGGTGCGTTTTACCTCGTCCACCACATACCCGCGCAGGGCGCGGCGATCTTCCATCGTATCACGGAAGTGGGCAGCGATGGTGTGCGCCATGATACCCTGCTCCACCGCGCACTTGAAGAGAATGCCGTTGGTGCGGTTGGCGCTGTCCGCGATGATCCCACGCAGCGTCGCCACCAGCGCGTCCGAGAGATACTCGGAGGTGTCCTCCGTTCCCAGATAGCCCATGTAAAAACGGACCGCCTTTTCAATGAATTCGCTGCGGCTCCTGCAGTTCGCCTCCTCCATCCATGCGTCCATGCGTCGAATGACGCTGGGCCGCAGCCAGATCGTGGTGCATTTCTTATTGTCCTCCATTTTTTCTCCTTCCTTCCGCTGCCATCGGTCAAAAACGCCGGAAAGCCCTGCAAACGCTGCACTCCTCCTGCGGACCGACATCGGTTCATCTTGACAGAGCCTCAAACCGACATTGGTTTGTGACCTGTGAAAAAGCCCCGCACTGCGGGGCTTTGTGGACAGCCCGCGGTCGTTTCCGACTGCGGGCGTTTATCTTGTGCTTTTATCGAACAGGTGGGTTCCCAGCACAGTTCCCCATAGGCGGGGCGAAAGTGGGGGCAAACAGTGCCGATGCCTGTCCGGGGTGCAGGGATGCCACCCTCGCCCCCAAAGCCGCACACAGCGGCTCACAGGGGGCATAGCTGGCGAAACAGGGAGGAGCCGCCCTCTGGGGGGGCGGCTCCTCCTGTGTGGTGTGGTCAGCTGACTTGTTCCATCCATGCCTGCTTTTCCGCCGGCGTCTTTTCGATCCAGTCCAGCAGGTTCTGAGACTCCTCCAGCCACTTTGCCATCTCGAACAGCCTCGTCCTGGCGTAGGGGCTGTCTACACGAAGTGACGTTTCAAACAGATCCCAGATGTTATCCAGCGTTTCAAGTCCGCTGGCATTCATGGGCAGTTCTTCCTCCGGCAGCACATGTGTCACCGTGCCATTTTTTTCTGCGGCGTGGATGGCATCCAGCTCGCGGTCCAGGAGTGAGATGACCTCCTGTGTGTCACCAACGGGGATGTCCCATGCCGTCCCAATGTGGGAGATGCACTCTCGGTGGAGCTGCACATCTGCGGTGGGGTGGAGCACCAGCAATGCCAGTCCCTCTTTTGCGATATTCATCTGCAGTTCTTTTGCGGTATCAATTGTCATGTTTGTTTCCTCCTGATTTTTGATTCGGGCAATGCCCGTGCAAACACAATGGCACGGCGCAGGGAGAAAAGCTATCCACGAAAAGCAACAAAAAATCCATGGCTGGTTTTGTGAAAAGCCAATGGAAACCGCAGTTATTACATGGTTTGCTCCTGCGCAGTGTTCCGCATCTTTTAGATAAGCCGCGGGTGCAAAAGGGAGAGCCACGCCAGTTGGCACGGCTCTCCGGGCAGCGTATTCGATTTCACATTCCCAGCACCGGTGAATCGCGCTGCTCCTGTTCCGGTGTTAGGATAACCAGCCAAGAGAAACTCCACTTTCTTTTCCTTTGCGATCACAGCTGCAGCTCCGCAGTCTGTGCCTGCTCCTCGTGAAGCTGTTGGGCATACTCGCGCAGGCTCATGCCGGTCTGCTGCTGACAGAATTCCT
>OHCF01001240.1_pt1 | contig 10241 bp, 9 predicted proteins | sample 1577511 | NCBI WGS metagenome assembly OHCF01 (sample SAMEA3879568, study PRJEB24766) | human gut metagenome | biome: human-associated habitat; feature: feces | place: USA | collected 1985/1987 | reverse complement strand
ACAGCGCACGGCCGGAGGTCTGTGTATTTTTCATTCTTCATTTTTCAGTCTTCAGTATTCATTTTTTACACATGCCCCTCCCCTACAGCGCATTGCGGGAAGCTATGGGAAAAACTCCACTCTCCACTCTCAATTCTCGCCGTCCGGCGGGAGGTTATCCCCGAACAGGTATCTCCAGTAATCCTGGTCGAGCACCCATTCCGAGGCGCGGAAGCGATTGCTCACGTCCTGATTGCGCTCCTCGACTTCCTCGGGCGTCAGCTCGTCGCCCTGCAGCAGGATCAGCTCGTCCAACGGAGCGTAATACATTGCGCTTTCCGTGATCCAGCTGTGATCCCGCAGGAGAACGAACGGCTCCGCGTCCGAGAACACGTCCCGGCCCATATACAGCCGCGAGTCAAAGTCCAGCCCGAACAGGTTCGACAGCGTCGGCAGAATGTCGAGCGTGCAGCACAGGCTGTCCACCCGCTCCGGCTTCATGCCCTTTTTATAAAGGATAAAGGCGTTGCGGTAGCGCTCGAACCGCGTGTCGATCTCGTGCCCGGCAAGCTCGCTCTGCTCCTCGTCCGTCAGACCATAGGGATAGTGGTCGCCCGTCAGGGCGATGACGGTGTTCTCCGCCACGCCAGCCTCGTCCAGCCGCTGCAGCAGCAGCTCCAGCGCACGGTCCAGCTCGATCTGGCAGGCGAGATAGGCCCGGACAGAGCCGCTGTAGGGCAGGTCCTTCACAAGGTCCTGATTCTTTTTCGCCATGGCGTTGCCGTTGAAATTATACTCCAGATGACCGGAGACGGTCATGTAATACGCATGGAACGGCTCGCTCCCCATGTAGTCTGCCGTCGTCTTGTCGATCATCTCGATGTCGGATTCCGGCCACGTTGCCTCGACGTCCAGCCCGTTTCCGAGCGCACGGTAGACATAGCCGAGGTTCGGATGCGACAGATTGCGGTCATAATAGGTATAGGTGTGGTCGTGATAGGCATAGGCGCTGTAGCCGAGGCGCTTGAGCTGCTGAGCCATCGTCAGCGGCATGGCGTTCTCCGCGCTGTCACGGAACGACCACGTTCCCGGCTTCGGGATCGTGCCGGTCAAGGCGGCATACTCGCCGTCCGAGGTCGAAACGTCCCAGTACGGCGTGTAGAAGTTCGTGAAGTTGAAGCCCTCCGTCTGCAGCTTATAGAGCGTCGGCGTCAGCTCCGGGTCGATGGCGAGGTACGAAAAGCTCTCCGCCGTAATGAGGATGAGGTTGCAGCCCTTGAACATGCCGGTCTTTTCGTTCTTGTTCGTCGGCGTGCGCGAGGAGAAATAGGCGTTCAGCTCCGAAAGCACGTCGTTTCCCTCCGTGGGCACGGCGTCAAAATCCAGCTCCAGCACGTTCGGACTGGTGTCGACCACCGGCTCCGGGAGGACGGTCGGCTCCGTGGCGTCCGGGAGCGCCGGCTCCGTTGGGGCCTCCGTCGGGGCCTCCATCGGTGCTTTCGTCTCCGTCGCCAGCTCGATCTCGCCGCCCTCAAAGCCGAACAGCAGCCGGTGCACGTCCAGCCGGAACGCGGGCATCAGGCCGAGGTGGGCCGTCGTCTGCTTCATGTCGTTCGTGCTGTGATAGAGGTCATAGGCCGAAAGCGGCTGCGTGCCGAAGACCGGCAGCAGAGCCATCAGGCCGAAATGCACGGCGGCGGCCAGCGCCGCAAACGCCGGGAGATACGGAAGGCGCAGCCGCGCCGCCGAAAAGCGCTTTCCGAGCACGGCGTGGCCCACGGGCGGCAGGAGCATCAGGCTCAGCGGCAGCCAGTTTTTGCGGATGGCGTGCAGCGTGACCTTCCAGAACTGCATGACCTGCCCGCCGTTTCCCATGGAATAGGCGGAGTAGAAGCAGTGGAAGATCGAGTAATACACCAGCTGCGAGGCAAAGAAGATGTAGCAAAGCCCGCTGCACACCGGCCCGAGCACGCGGTTCGCGCGCGGCGGGAACAGGCGGCACAGCGCAAACAGCAGCACCGCCGGAACGAGCGGATAGAGCATCAGCAGCACGAGCTCCGGCTGCCAGAACTGCGGGGCCGTGGCCGCATGGACGACCAGCTCCATAAAGCACAGCTCCGCCCAAAAAAACAGCAGGAGCCACCACGGCCCGAATTTACGTTTGTTCATGTTTGTTTTCCCTCCGGGATCAAATAAATTGTATGGGAACTTCCTTGCGCTGCGGGACTTGGCTCTCCCTTTGGGAGAGCTGGCGGCGCAGCCGCCTGAGAGGGAAAATCAGCCCTCCCCTTGATTGCTATTGCCATTCAAAAGTGCCTGCAAGGCCCTCTCAGTCACCTTCGGTGACAGCTCTCCCAGTGGGAGAGCCAAGGACGCTTCGCTCCTCGCAATGGCGCAAATGGAAGCCTCCCCGGCGAAAGGGGCGCGGAAATCCGTCCCTTACTTATGATATTTCGTCCCTGCCAGGATGCTCTCCGCGCGGTAGAGCTGCTCGAGCGCCATGACGCGCATGAGGTGGTGCGGGAACGTCATTTTGCTGAACGACAGGCGGAAATCCGCCATGCGCTTGATGCGCGCGTCGATGCCGAACGACGAGCCGATCAGAAAGCACGCCGCGCTGCGGCCGTTGAGCTTTTCCGCCTGCAGACGCTCGGCCAGACCCTCGGACGAAAGCTCCGTCCCCTCCGGCGTGAGCACGCAGAACCACGCGCCGCGCGGGAGCTTTGCCTCGATCTGCTCCGCCTCGCGCGCAAGGCCCGCTGCGATCTGCGTCCCGTTCGGATCGTCCGGCAGGCGGCACTCCGGCAGCTCGATCAGCTCGAATTTGCAGTAGGCCCCGAGCCTGCGGATATACTCGTCCGCCGCTGCCGCGTAATAGCGCTCCTTGAGCTTGCCGACCGTGATGAGCGTGATGTGGAACATCGCGTTGTCCTCCGTCATTCCGATTTTCCGGGCAGCACCGCACAATTACAGCGAAAACCTTCCGCTGTGCGGGCTGCCTTTGATTTTGCTGACCCATTATAGCACCTTCGAGCCGATTTGACAACCTTCGACCGGTACCTTCCAAAAGAACGTTAAGAATCTCCGCCATTGGATGTCCTTTTTATATAATGTGTCTACTTGCATAATGACCGCTTTTGTGGTAAAATTAGAAGGAATAACTATGCAGGAAAGGAGCCCTCTATGTATTCCAACGCCTATGTATGGTCACGCGTTCTTTCCTATCTGGAGCAGCATTCCCCGGCCATTGCGATCGCCTCGTATTTTGACGATGCCGAGGTCATCGAGCTGACGGAAAGCAAGCTCGTCATCTACTCGCCGTCGCCGTTCCGCAAGGACGTGATCGTCAAGCGCTATATCGATCAGATCCGCGAGGCCATGCGCGACCAGTTCCAGACGGAGGTCGAGGTCGTCGTCCTTGACGAGACCGAGCTGCCGCAGTACTCCAAGAACAAGAAAAACCGCAATTTCGTCGAGTTCAACTCGCAGTATACGTTCGATAAATTCGTCGTCGGTTCTTCGAACCAGCACGCGTTTTCCGCCGCCCGCGCCGTCGCGGATAACCCCGCCGACGCCTATAACCCCCTGTTCATCTACGGCGAGTCCGGCCTCGGCAAGACGCACCTGCTCTATGCCATCGCCAACCAGATCCAGCGCGAGCACCCGGACTATAACATCGTCTACATCAAGGGCGACCAGTTCACAAACGAGCTGATCGACGCCGTCCGCAGCGGCAAGAACTTCGAGTTCCGTGACAAATACCGCAACGCCGACCTCTTCCTCATGGACGATATCCAGTTCATCGCAGGCAAGGACGCCACGCAGGAGGAATTTTTCCATACGTTCAACTCGCTCTACGAGAACAAGCGCCAGATCGTCCTGACGTCCGACCGCGTTCCCGGCGACATGGTCCGTCTGGAGGACCGCCTGCGCACCCGCTTCGAGTGGGGCCTTATCGTGGATGTCCAGCCGCCCGATTATGAGACGCGCTTCATCATCACGCGCGAAAAGGCGCTGGAGCTGGGCATCGAGCTGCCGCAGGATGTCGTGGATTACATCTCTGAGAATATCACGAACAACGTCCGCCAGATCGAGGGCACCGTCAAGAAGATCAAGGCCTACCACGACCTGACCGGCATGCCGCTGGACATCACGAACGTCTCGCGCGCCATCAAGGATATGTATAAGGGCAAAACGCAGGCCATCCCCACGCCGGACCTCATCATCAGCGAGGTCTGCCGCTTCTACTCCATCGACGAGAGCACCCTGCGCAGCACCCTGAAAAACAAGGGCACGGCCGAGGCCCGCCAGGTCGCCATGTACCTGATTCGCAAGCTGACGAACCTGTCGCTGCCCGATATCGCCAAGGAATTCGGCAAGAACCATACCACCGTCCTCTATGCCCTGAAAAAGGTCGAGCAGGAGCTGCCGAATTCCTCCAACGGCCTGCAGGATAATATCCGCGATATCACGTCGAATATCAACTCCCGGCTGTAAACACCCGGATGCGGCAGGTTCCCAGACCTGTCATTGCGCAGCTTGGCTCTCCCTTTGGGAGAGCTGGCGGCGCAGCCGCCTGAGAGGGAAAATCAGCCCTCCCCTTGATTGCTATTGCCATTCAAAAGTGCCTGCAAGGCCCTCTCAGTCACCTTCGGTGACAGCTCTCCCAGTGGGAGAGCCAAGGACGCTTCGCTCCTCGCAATGACAAAACTGAAACCTTCCCCATTTTAACGCTACCCTATTTTTTCCGCAAGCATTGCGCCGGGAGGGGACAGCCCGGCCCCTACAATGCCTTTTCCATACCCCAAATTCTCTGCACAGGCCCTGTGCAATGTGCAGAAGTTTCCTGTTCACAGATTTTTGCCCGATTTTTCCGCACAAGCCCTGTTCAGAACGCTCTCTTTTTTCCACAGCCCCATGTGCATGGCCGCGCATTGGGATTTCAGGGCTTGCGGGACTTTTGCACATAAGTTTTGCCTACGGACTACGAATACTAAAAATTATCCTACCTATCTTCTCAGATAGAGAAAGCGAGTGTTGTTATGAAGTTTACCTGTGAAAAAGCGCTGCTGGTCTCCGCCCTGTCCGTTGCGAGCCGCACCGTCGCACAGAAGAGCACCATTCCCTGTCTCGAGGGCGTGCTTCTCCGGGCGGGCGTCGCGCTGCAGCTCACGGGCTACAATCTGGAAACGGGCATCACCGTCCACGTCGGTGCCCAGATCCAGGAGGCAGGCTCGTGCGTCATGCCCGCTCGCCTGTTCTTTGATATCGTCCGGAAGCTGCCGGATGAGATGGTCTCCATCACCGTCGACCACAAGCAGCAGGTCTCCATCCGTGCGGGCGCGGCCTTCTTCCAGATCACGGCCATGGATTCCGAGGACTATCCCGAGCTGCCGGATGTCAACGGCAAGAGCGGCGTGACCATGCCGCAGTCCGCGCTGAAGGCCATGATCTCCGGCACGATCTTCTCCGTGTCCGAAAATCAGGCCCGCCCCATCCAGACCGGCTGCCTGATGGAGGTCACGGAGGATTCCGTCACCATGGTCGCCGTGGACAGCTTCCGGTTGGCCCGCCGCACCTGGCACACGGAAAACGCCGCGAACCATACCCTGAAATTCGTCGTCCCCGCCGCCGGCCTCAAGGAGATCGAGCGCATTCTCGAGGACTCCGACGAGCCCGTTACCTTCACGCTCGGCGATAAGCACATCCTTTTCTCCATCGGCGACGCCCTGCTCGTCAGCCGCGTGCTTGAGGGCGAATTCATCGACTGGCGCCGCGTTGTCCCCACAAACTGCGGCACCGTCCTCACCGCGAACGTCGCGGAGCTGACCTCCTCCATCGAGCGCGTCAGCCTCATCATCTCCGAAAAGGTCAAAAGCCCCGTCCGCTGCGTCTTCGGCGACAATATGGCCGACTTCCGCACGGCGAACACCATCGGCTCCGCGCACGACACCTGCTCCATCGCCGGGAACGGCGGCGAGCTGGAGATCGGCTTCAACAGCCGCTACCTCCTCGATGCGCTGCGCGTTATCCCGAGCGAGGAGGTCACGCTGGAGCTGCAGAACGGCCTGAGCCCCATCGTCTTCACCCCGTGCGACAAAAAATATGACTTTGCCTATATGGTTCTGCCGGTCCGCCTGCGCAGCAACAGCTAAGACCGGATGAACGTACCTTTTCTCGTCAGCAATATTCTCTCCGGCGTGGGCATGTGCGCGATGCTGGCAAGCACCGCCCTGCGCAGCCGGAGAAAGATCCTCGCGGTCCAGTCCGTGAACCACGCCCTTTCCATGGCGGCCTGCTCGCTTTTGCGCGGCTGGAGCGGCGCGGTGCAGGAGGCCGTGAACCTCGTGCGTGACCTCGCCGTTCTGCTGTTCGGCAAATTGAACCGCTTCTGGCAGATCTTTTTCGTGGCGGCGGCGCTGGGACTCGGCGCGGCGGTCACGTTTGCGGGAGGCTTTCAGTGGTACGGCCTGCTTCCCGTTCTGGCCACGGCCCTCTATTCCGCCGTCATCGTCCACCCGCGGTGCAATGCCCGCTGGATCAAGGCCTCTACGGCCGTCTGCACGATGATGTGGGCGGTCTACAGCCTCTTTATCCGCAATTATGTCTACGTTCTGACGAACGTCATCACCTCGGCCTCCGCCGTCCTTTTCCTGCTGCGGAGCCGAAAGCAAGGAGAAACAACCGTATGAAAGTTCGTGTCCGGCGGGTGTCCGCCGAGGATGTCCCCGTGGCCATCACCACGGAATTTATCAAGCTGGAGAGCTTTTTGAAGCTGGCAAACGCCGTCCCGTCCGGCGGCATGGCGAAAAACTTCATCCAGAACGGCGAGGTGCTCGTCAACGGCGAGCCGTGCACCATGCGCGGCAAAAAGCTCCGTCCCGGCGACGACGTCCGGTTTGACGGCGTGACCTACTGCGTCCGCGCCGCGCATGCAGATTGACCGCCTCAGCCTGCGCGGCTTCCGGAATTACGAGGATGCGCAGGCGCAGTTCGTCCCCGGCGTGAATCTCCTTGTCGGCGGGAACGCCAACGGCAAGACGAACCTGCTCGAGGCCGTCAGCTATCTCTCCACGGGCCGCTCGTTCCGCACCCGCCGCGAGGCGGAGCTCATCCGCTTCGGCGCAGACTTTGCGGAGCTGCGCGCGCAGGTGCAGTCGCAGGAGCGCACACGCGAGCTGCGCGCCGTGCTGTTTACCGGCAGGCGGCCGCGCCAGCTGTGGCTCGCCGGGGTCAGGCAGCGCAGCCGCGCCGCCCTTTCCGGCGTGCTCACGAGCGTGCTGTTCTGCCCGGAGGACCTTATGATCCTCAAAAAGGGCGCGGTCGGCCGCCGCAGGCTCATGGACGGCGTCATCTGCCAGCTCCGTCCGAATTACGAGGCCGCGCTGACCGAATACGGCCGCCTGCTCGACCAGAAGTCCGCCCTGCTGCGCGAGCGCTATGACAATCCCTCCCTCCTGCAGGTCCTGCCGGAGTATGACCTCCGCATGGCCCAGACGGGCGCGCTCGTCATTTCGTACCGCGCCCGCTATGTCAAGGCGCTGGCGCAGGAGGCCGCGCGCTATCACCGGGAATTTTCCGGCGACAGCGAGACGCTCGAGCTGACCTACCGCACGGTCTCGACCGTGACGGATCCCTTTGCCCCGCCCGAGACGCTCTGCGCCCAGCTGCAGGAGCATCAGCGCAGCCACGCCCGCGCCGAGCTCGAGAGCGCGCAGTGCCTGTCCGGCCCGCATAAGGACGACTTCGAGGCCGTTATCAACGGCCTTCCCGTGGCGCAGTTCGCCTCGCAGGGGCAGACGCGCACGGCCGTCATCTCTCTCAAGCTTGCCGAGCGCGCCCTGCTGCGGCAGGGAACGGGCGAAACGCCCGTGCTGCTGCTCGACGACGTGCTGTCCGAGCTGGATGCCGGGCGGCAGGACTTTGTTTTGAACCAGCTCCGCGAGGGGCAGGTCTTTATCACCTGCTGTGAAACGGACCGCCTGACCAGTCTCGGTCAGGTGCTGTCCATCCGCAGCGGCACCATCGGAGGGGCGCAGTAATGTATCTATCCATCGGCGGCGATATGGCCGTGCGGGACCGCACCCTCATCGGGATCTTTGATCTGGACAATACGACCTGCTCCCGCGACACGCGCGCGTTTTTAACGGCCGCGGAGCAGGGCGGTCAGGTGGTCGACGTCTCCGGCGCATTGCCGAAGAGCTTCCTCCTGACCGAGGAATTCGGCATGGACCGCGTGTATCTCACGCAGTTCAACGCGGGAATTCTGGAAAAGCGCATGGAACAAAAGGAGAACACAATTCATGTCTGAAGAACTGCTGAATACGACTGTGGAACAGGAATACGACGCCTCACAGATTCAGGTCCTTGAGGGGCTGGAGGCCGTCCGGAAACGTCCGGGCATGTATATCGGCTCCGCCAGCGGCCTGCACCATCTCGTCTATGAGATCGTGGACAACGCCATCGACGAGGCCCTCGCGGGCTACTGCACCCACATCACCGTGACGATCAACCCCGGCGACACCATCACCGTCACCGATAACGGCCGCGGCATCCCCGTGGACATTCAGGCCCAGACCGGCCGCCCCGCGCTCGAGGTCGTCTATACGGTCCTGCATGCGGGCGGCAAATTCGGCGGCGGCGGCTATAAGGTCTCCGGCGGCCTGCACGGCGTCGGCGCGTCCGTCGTCAACGCCCTGTCCGAGTGGCTCACGGTCGAGGTCCATAAAGAGGGCAAGATCTATCAGATGAAGTTCGCCCGCGGCAATATCACGCAGGAAATGCGCATCATCGGCGATACGGACAGGCACGGCACCATCGTCACCTTCAAGCCCGATCCCGAGATGTTCGACACCCTCACCTACGACTACGAGACGCTCCACACCCGTATGCGCGAGCAGGCCTTCCTGAACGCCGGCCTGCGCATCGAGATCGCCGACCGCCGCACAGAGGACGGCCCGTCCGACTCCATGTGCTACGAGGGCGGCATCCGCGAGTTCGTCCTCTGGCACAACCGCCACAAGACGCCCCTGCACGAGGAGGTCGTCTATATGGCGGGCGTTCGCCGCGACGCCGAGGCCGAGGTCGCTCTGCAGTACCACGACGGCTATAACGAGACCATCGTCTCGTTTGCCAATAACATTCACACGCCGGAGGGCGGCATGCACGAGACGGGCTTCAAAACGGCCCTGACCCGCGTGCTCAATGCCTACGGCGTGAAGACCGGCGTCATCAAGACCGACGCCGATAAGGTCTCCGGCGAGGACTGCCGCGAGGGCTTGACCGCTGTCATCTCCGTCAAGCTGACGGACGCCCAGTTCGAGGGCCAGACGAAGGCCAAGCTCGGCAACGCCTATATCCGCACCCTCGTCGACTCCATTGTCAACGAGCAGCTGTCCACCTATTTTGAGGAGCATCCTGCCGTCGCCCGCATCATCCTTGAGAAGGCCATGACGGCCAACCGCGCCCGCGAGGCCGCCCGCAAGGCCCGCGAGTCCATCCGCCGCAAGACGGCGCTCGGCGGCGCGGCCATGCCGGACAAGCTGCGCGACTGCAACGAGACGGACGCCAGCCTGACCGAGATCTATATCGTCGAGGGCGATTCCGCAGGCGGCTCGGCCACGCAGGGCCGCGACTCCCGCTTCCAGGCCATCCTGCCGCTGTGGGGCAAGATGCTCAATGTCGAGAAGGTCCGCGAGGACAAGGTCATCGGCAACGACAAGCTCCAGCCCGTCATCACGGCCCTCGGCGCGGGCATCGGCGAGGAATTCCACCTCGATAAGCTCCGCTATCACAAGATCATCATCATGGCCGATGCCGATGTCGACGGCAGCCATATCCGCACGCTGCTGCTGACGTTCTTCTTCCGCTATATGCGCCCGCTCATCGAGAACGGCTATGTCTATTCCGCCATGCCGCCCCTGTATAAGCTCACCCGCGGCAAGACGTCCCGCGTCGCCTTCTCCGACGACGAGCGCGACCGCATCTCCGCCGAGCTCCGCGCGGACAATCCCAATGCCAAGGTCGATATCTCCCGCTATAAGGGCCTCGGCGAGATGGACGCCCACGAGCTGTGGGAGACCACCATGGACCCCGAAAAGCGCACGCTCAAGCAGATCCGCCTTGAGGACGCCGTCAAGGCCGATGAGATCTTCACCCTCCTCATGGGCGAAAAGGTCGAGCCGCGCAAGGAATATATCGAGCAGAACGCAAAGTATGTCGTGAATCTGGACTATTGATCAGAAATCTGTAGGGGCGGGGCA
>OHCF01001236.1_pt1 | contig 10277 bp, 8 predicted proteins | sample 1577511 | NCBI WGS metagenome assembly OHCF01 (sample SAMEA3879568, study PRJEB24766) | human gut metagenome | biome: human-associated habitat; feature: feces | place: USA | collected 1985/1987 | reverse complement strand
TAACAAAGACTATGAAATAACTAATAGAAATATTAGTGATTTTTCATAGTCTTTTACTATGGAGGAATAATTATGAATAAAGCAAAAAAATACATGATACTTGGAATAATACTTTTATTAATGTCTTTAGTAGGTTCATTAGGTACTTATGCATGGTTTACTTGGAAAAGTACTAGTAATACATCACTTACTATGACTATAGGTAAATTAGCAGATGTAATATTTACTAGTGGTAATAACATATCTACTAGTACATTAGCTCCAGTATTTAATTATACTGATGGTGAAAAAACCACTTTTAGTATTAATAATAAAGATACTACCGGAACTACGATTGATTATGATGTTAAATTAAATATAACCAGTATAGCTACTGAACTAAAAAGTACTAATTTAAAATATGTTCTTTTAAAAAACAACACTATAGTACAAGAAGGAGACTTTAGTACCATTTCTACTGGTAGTACTACTATATATAGTGATTCAATATCCTCTAGTGGTACAACTAATTTTACCTTTTATTTATATATAGACGGCAATAGTGAAAATAATCTAAATATGATAAACAAATCACTAGTAGGTACAATAACAGTATCAGAAGGATCAGAAGGACTTGCAAAATATTATATGAAAGGCTATGATACCTCTTTTAATGAAGTAGATCATCAGAATAATGAGTGTGCTAATGCAGCTTTTCCTGATGAAGGCGAAGGATGTCTTTTTGAATATGCTACTAAATTTTTAAATTCTAATATTATTGCGGCACAAATTTCTACGATTAATGTTGTAAAATCTGATAAAGTTCCTACAGGAGTTGGAAATGCTACCGATATATCTAGAGATCAAAATGGTTCAGTCCTTTTATATTCTAAAATATCTTCAGAAAAGAGTAAGTATAATGGATTCGATTTATATGATATATATATAGCAACCAAAAATGGGAAAGTATATTTAACAAATGGTGCCGGTTTATTTGAATACATGATAAATTTAAAAAGTGTTGATTTAGCTAATATGTACACAGGCGAAGTTACCGATATGAGTGGTATGTTTGCAGGTTGCTTATCATTAGAAAGTATTGATGCAAGTAATTTTAATACATCAAATGTAACTAATATGAGTGGTATGTTTGATGGATGGGGTGGTATATGGAGCAATTCAAAAGTTAAAAATATTAATATTAGTAGTTTTGATACATCAAATGTAACAAATATGAGTTATATGTTTTACGATTTAGAAAATTTAACTACAATATATGCAAGTAATAATTTTACTACTTCAGCAGTTACAAATAGTGATAGAATGTTTAGTCGTTCATCCAAGTTAGTTGGTGGTAATGGTACAAAATATAATTCAAGCTATGAAGATAAAACATATGCTAGAATAGATACATCAAGTACACCAGGATATTTTACTTTAAAAAACTAAGAAGATACTAGGTTATCTTCTTTTACTTTACATTTAAATTAACATATAGTAAACTTAGTAGACATTTTATAAATATATTGATATAATTATACTAGGAGTTGTAAGATATGAAAGAATTAGAAACAATTGAAGGTATTGGACCTAAAACAAAAGAATTACTTAACAAAATAAAAATATATACAGTAGAAGATTTATTAAATTACTATCCATATCGTTATGATATAATAAAAAGAAGTGATTTAAGTAATCTATCTGATGGAGATAAAATAATAATAGATGGTATAGTTGAAGGACAACCCACTACTATATATATAAATAAAAGTCTAAAAAAAATGATTTTTAGAATTAGTACCAAAACAATGATACTTAATATAACACTATATAATAGAACCCATCTATATTCAGATTTAAAATCAGGAAAAGAAGTAACAATTATAGGTAAATATAATAAACTAAAGAATACAGTAATAGTATCAGATATAAGATTCGGTTTATTACCACCATCTGCTAAAATAGAACCTATTTATTATACTACAGAAGGTTTAACAGTAAAACAAATAAGTAAATTTGAAGCTATAGCTTTAGAAAATGATTATGATGTAATAGACTTGGTACCTAGATATATTGAAGAAAAATATAATTTAATGAATAAAAAATCCGCTATTAAGAATATTCATGTACCAGAAGATATCTTATTACTAAAAAAAGCAAGACAAAGAATTAAGTATGAAGAATTATTTATGTATGTACTTAAAATTAATTATTTAAAGAATAAAATCAATAATGATAATTTAGCAATAGAAAGAAATATAGATAAAGATAAATTAGATAAATTTATTAAAAGTTTACCATTTGAACTAACTTTAGATCAAGATAAAGCAGTTAATGATATAATTAATGATTTATCTATAAAAAAGAGAATGAATAGATTACTACAAGGAGATGTAGGTTCAGGTAAAACAGTAATTGCTTTAATAGCAGTATATGCTAACTATTTATCTAAGTATCAATCAGCCCTAATGGCTCCTACTGAGATACTAGCAGTACAACATTACGAAGAAGCAAAGAAAATATTTAGTAAATATAAACTTAATATAGCACTATTAACTTCAAGTACCAGTAATAAAGACAAAAAGACTATCTATGAAGAATTAGAAAATGGTAAGATAGATTTAATCATTGGTACACAAGCACTAATCCAAGAGAATGTAAAATATAAAAAGTTAGGCCTAGTAATAACAGATGAACAACATCGTTTTGGCGTTAACCAAAGAGATACATTTAAAGGTAAAGGAATAAGTCCTGATGTCCTTTCAATGAGTGCAACGCCAATACCAAGAACATATGCCTTAACAATCTATGGTGACACCGATGTATCTTCAATTAAGAGTAAACCTAAAGGTAGAAAAGAAATCATTACAGTATTTAAAAAAGAAAAAGATATTACTGATATTCTAGAAATGATGAAAAAAGAACTAGAACTTAACCATCAAATATATGTAGTAGCCCCAATGATTGATACCGAAAGTGATAGTGAAAAAGAAAGCGTATATGATTTAGAAGAAAAAATGAATAAAGCTTTTGGTAAGATTAGTAAGATAGGTATCATTCATGGTAAATTAGATCCTAAAGATAAAGATAAAGTAATGAAAGACTTTGAAAAAAATAAAATTAATATCCTAATATCTACTACTGTTATTGAAGTAGGAGTTAATGTTCCAAACGCTTCAATGATCGTAATCTTTAATGCTAATATGTTTGGTTTATCTACTTTACATCAATTAAGAGGAAGAGTAGGTAGAGGAGATACACAAAGCTATTGTGTACTAGTAGCTAAAGAATCAGAAGAAAGACTTAGATTCTTAGAAAGCACTAGTGATGGCTTTGAAATTAGTGAATATGATTTCCAAACAAGAGGTGAAGGCGATTTATTCGGAACAAGACAAAGTGGAGAATTAGGTCTTAAAATGGCTAATATTAAGAGAGACTTCAAGATGCTACTTAAAGCGAAAGAAGATGCTGACGAATTTATAAATATGCTTTTAACATTTGAAACCAATCCAGAATTTGGACCAATACTAGAAGAACTTAAAAAGGTTGACACTCTAGACTAGTTTACATATTTTATAAAAAAAGTGTAAACCAAATAAAAAACTATTGTATTTTATAAAAAAATATATTATGATTAATATGTCATAGAGATATGACCACACTCTACGAAGTAAAATGTAGGTGTGATAACCAAAACCCCCTGAAGGAGCCCTAAACCGGGCTCCGCTTTTAGTTAAGGAGAGAAAATATGAAAAATAAATTTAATTTAACAAGAGAATAAAATGTATTTGTAGCCAAAAGAAATATCGTAGATTATAATTGATAAAATGATTGATAATGACTGTGGTATTATAACTATCGCTCAAGAAAATCAACCCTTATTCTTTGAGAAACTTATTAAATATTACGAAACTAATGATAATAAAGATTTAAAAGAATGGCTTTATAAAACAAGTATAGATGGAATAAATTTATATAACATTATATAGAAAAATTATATAATGTTTTTTATTTTCTAAAATATTTACTTTTATATAAGCAAATGATATAATTATTGTAGTTTATTTTTGAGGTGATTTATATATGGAAAGATATAAAGAAATAGAAAGAAGTATTATAAAAAAATATCGTAAAGAGATATGGAGTAAATTTATAAAGGCAGTTAAAGAATATGAACTAATAAAAGAAAATGATAAAGTAATGGTATGTATATCAGGAGGTAAAGATTCCTTTTTACTTGCTAAATGTATACAAGAATTAGAAAGACATGGTAAAGTACCATTTACTGCTGAATATGTTGTAATGAATCCTGGATATAGTGAAAAACATAGAGATAATATATTAGAGAATGCTAAGATATTAAATGTACCAATAAGAGTATTTGAAAGTGATATCTTTGAAGTAGTAGATAAAATTAGTTATGATAGTCCCTGCTATATGTGTGCTAAGATGAGAAGAGGATATTTATATAGTAAAGCTAAAGAGTTAGGTTGTAATAAAATAGCTTTAGGCCATCATTTTAATGATGTTATTGAAACAACACTATTATCAATGTTTTATGGTTCTGAAGTAAAAACAATGATGCCTAAACTACATAGTGATAACTTTCCTGGCATTGAGTTAATTAGACCATTATATATGGTTGAAGAAGCATCAATAATATCATGGAAGAATAGTAATAATTTAACTTTTATAAATTGTGCTTGCAAATTTACCGAAAGAAATTATAATACTAATGATGGTACTAGTAAGAGAAAAGAAATAAAAGAATTAATTAAAAAATTAAAAAAGAATAATCCTAGTATTGATCGTAATATCTTTACTAGTATGAATAATGTTAATTTAAATTGTATTCTAGGTACTAAGACTAATGGTGTATATAAGAGTTTTCTAGAAGATTATGATAAGGAAATAGAACATGAAAAAGAATGAAGAAAAAACTAATGTAATTAGAATATTAGAACAAAATAAAATAAATTTTAAAGTATATAACTATATTAATAGTACTGCGATTAGTGGTACTGAAGTAGCAGACTATCTAGGTGAAGATTATAATATAGTATTTAAAACATTAATAACCATTGGTAAATCAGGTAATCATTATGTATTCTTAGTACCAGTAAATAAAGAATTAGACTTAAAAAAAGCCGCCGTAGTAGTAGAAGAAAAGAGTATCGAGATGATTAAATCTAAAGAATTACTTCCTCTTACCGGATATATTCATGGAGGATGTTCACCAGTAGGTATGAAGAAATATTTTCCAACTGTTATTGATAAAAGTGCAAAAAATCAAGAAAGAATAATCTTTAGTGGAGGTAAAATCGGTTATCAAATAGATACTACACTAGAAGAATTAGCTAAAGTAATAAATTATACATTAGAAGATATAACTAAAGATAAGATTTAATAGTAGTCTTATCTTTTCTATTGTATAGATAATAATTTTATTGTATAATTATCTTAGATAGTAAGGAAGTGGTACTATGAATAAAATAGATAATAATACTATTTTAGATAAGTATAAAGAAATATCTAAATTAAATATAGAAGAAGTATATACTAAATATAATACTAGTAATAGTGGTTTATCTAATAGTGAAGTAAATAAAAGAATAAAAGAGTATGGTAAAAATATAGTTATAAAAGAAAAAAATAGAAGTATCTTATATTTCATAATTAATGCTTTTAAAGATGAATTTATATTAATATTATTATTTCTAGCTATAATAAACTTTTGTCTAGGAGATAAATTAGGATCGTTAGTAATCATTTTAATTGCCATTGTTAGTGCTTTAATTAGAGTATGTGAAGATTATTCAGTATATAAATTTAATAAGAAATTAAAAAGTAAAATAGTTAGCACATGCTCAGTAATTAGAAACAATAAAGAAGTAACTATTAAAACAGAAGAAGTCTGTGTAGGAGATATTTTAGTATTAAATGCTGGTAGTATTGTAGCAGCAGATTCTATAATAGTAGATAGTAAAGATTTATTTGTTAACGAATCAGTATTTACTGGAGAATCTATACCAGTAGAAAAAAAGATAACAAATAATAAAAATATAGATAGTATTTTTGATATAGAAAACATTATCTATATGGGTAGTTCTATAATTAGTGGTAAAGCATTAGCGGTCGCTACTAATACAGGAATAAATACTTATCTAGGTTATATGGGTAAAGATTTAACCAAACAAAAAGAATTAACTAATTTTGATAAAGGAATGAAGAACATTACTAATATGTTAATTAAATATATGATTTTTATCTGTTTAATTGTCTTAGTAATAGATGGTATAATAAAAAATAATTTTAATGAAGCCATTTTATTTGCTCTTTCAGTAGCAGTAGGTATTACTCCTAGTATGTTACCAATGATTGTAAATGTAAATTTAACTAAAGGTAGTAAGAATCTAGCTAAGAAAAAAGTATTAGTAAAGAGAATAGAAGCAATACAAAATTTAGGAGCAATGGATATCCTATGTACTGATAAGACTGGTACTTTAACAGAAAACAAAATAGTATTACAAAAGTATATTGATGTTCTAGGTAATGAAAATTTAAATGTTTTAGAATATGCTTATTTAAATAGCTATTATAGTACTGGTATGAAGAATATCGTTGATAGAGCAATACTTATATATGGTAGTAAACATAATTTAGATAATATATTACCTAAGTATAATAAAATAGATGAAATACCTTTTGACTATAATAGAAAAATTATGAGTATCCTAGTAAAGAATAACAATGAATATCGAATGATTACCAAAGGAGCTATGGAAGAGATATTAAAAAGATGTAATAAAGTACAAATAAATGGAAAAAATAAAGAATTAACTAAAGAACTTACTAATAAAGTAATATCTAAAGCTAAAGAGATGGCCGAAGAAGGTATGCAAGTAATAGCACTAGCTTCAAAAAAAGAAAGTAATAAAGTTTTAATATTAAATGAAAAAGAAGAAAATGATATGACCTTTATTGGTTTTGTAGCTTTCTTAGATTCTCCTAAAAAAGATGTTAAAAATGTTATAGAAAAGCTAAATAAATATAATGTTAAAGTAAAAATATTAACTGGAGATAATCCTTATTCTACCAAGAGTGTATGCCTACTAGCGGGTATAAATAGTGAAAAAATATATCTAGGTAGTGATATTGATAAATTAAGTGACAAATCCTTATCCAAAGTAGTAGAAAAAGTAGATGTCTTTGCAAGATTAAATCCTATTCAGAAAGAAAGAATTGTTCGAATATTAAGAGAAAATAACCATGTAGTAGGTTATATGGGTGATGGTATCAATGATGCTCCATCCTTAAAAGAAAGCGATATTGGACTATCAGTTAATGGTGCTACGGATATTGCTAAAGAATCTAGTGATATGATTCTTTTAGAAAAAAGTTTAAAAGTAATATGTGATGGAGTAATTGAAGGAAGAAAAGTATATGGTAATATAATTAAATATATGAAAATGGCTTTAAGCGCAGACTTTGGTGATGTCTTTAGTATTATGATAGCTAGTATCTTTTTACCATTCTTACCACTATTACCAATTCAAATGTTATTTCAAGATTTTATTTATGATTTTTCCCAGATAGGTATACCATATGATAATGTAGATGATGAATTTATTAAATCTCCTAAAAAATGGAATACTAATGGTATATCTAAATATATGATAGTTATGGGTATTACTAGTTCTATTATTGATGTAATTGCTTTTATAATCTTTTGGTATGTATTAGGATATAATAGTATAGAAAAAGCTAGTTATTTTCAAACAGCCTGGTTTATTACATCTCTAATCACAGAATTAATGATTATTTATAATGTTAGAACTTCTAAACATATTTATGAAAAATCAAATATATCTCCTGTACTAGTAGGTTTAACAATCTTTTCTGGTATCTTAACTATTATCACACCACTAGTAATGCATAAAATTACCAACTTTCATTTTGAAATATTACCATTTAACTTCTATATATATTTAATATTATTATTAGTATTATATTTTACTATTGTATCTATAGTTAAAAGAATATATATTAAGAAAAATCATGAATGGTTATAGCTTCTATTATATAATAGAAGCTTTTTCATATACTTAAATAGGTGATAATATGAATAATACTTTCTATGCTTTTTTACTTACCATATTAGCGGGCTTATCCACAATGCTTGGTACTATCTTTATCTTTATTAAAAAGAAAGATACTAATAAAATAGTTTTATCTTCTTTATCTTTTGCCGCAGGAGTAATGATTTGTGTATCAATAACAGATCTAATACCAGAATCTATTAATTTATTAAGAGATAATATAAATAATATCAGTACTATTATTATATCCTTTTTAGGAATTCTCCTTGGTATTATAATATCTATGTTAATAGATTACTACTTACCAGATAAACCATCCATTAGTAGTGATAAAAAGCTATATAAAGTAGGATTTATATCAATGATAGCAATTATTTTACATAATATACCTGAAGGTATAGCAACATTTGTAGCAACAAATAGTGATATTACTCTAGGTATATCACTTGCTATAGCAATAGCTATGCATAATATACCTGAAGGAATAAGTATCTCAGTACCAATATATTATAGTACAAATAATAAAAAGAAAGCCCTTTTATATACAGGAGTATCAGCTTTATCTGAACCATTTGGAGCTTTTCTTGCTTATATCTTTTTAAAAAATATTATGAATGATTTAATACTAGGTATCCTATTTTCCCTAATAGCGGGCATTATGCTTCAGATATCCTTCTGTGAACTACTGCCAACCGCCAGAAGATATAATAACACTAAATATTTAATAATCTTCTTCTTAATAGGAGTTCTCTTCATGTTAATGAAGTTTATTTTATAAATTTATAAAAAGGTAATGACAAGTTATCTTTTTTTTGATATAATTTTATATAGAGTAGGAGGATAACATGAAAGAAACCTTAATATGTAGTTTAGAAAAACATAATATATATTATTTAAGTGATGCTAATGTTAGCTTTTATATATTAGTTCCTTATAAAGAATATGATAATACCAATATATCAATTAGATTAAAAAGTAATTATGATAGTTATGATTTAACAAAAAATTCATTAGAAGTAGTTACTAATGAACTTATTAATTATTATAAGAATTTAGATAACTATAACATAACATTAATATTACCAGTATTTTATAATAATATTTTAGATAGAATTAGAGTAGTAGAAGATTTAGAAATGTATCAGATAGTAGATAGATATTTAGGAGTTATTTTTAATAATGCTTATATGTTCTTAACTAAGAATAATGTTAAAGTAAATAATAGTATCTATGTTATTAATAATGATTCATTTAAGAAATTCACTAATTGGTTTGTATCTAGATATAATAATAGAATTGAATATAAAACAATCCTAGATTTAGTAAAAGATAATGGTTCATATAGTAATTATAATGTTATAGAAACTCCTAATATGAATTTTGTAGTAGGTAAGAATACAGAACCTACAATTGAAAAAACAGTAGAAATGGAATTAGAAACATTTGATAACTTAGCTAAAAAAACTATTGAAGAAAAGAATAAAGAACCACGTAAGAGAGAAGAAACACTAGTAGGTTCTAGTGGCTTTGTTTCCTATATCTTACTAGGAGCTATATCTTTTATAGTATTTATTGGACTATTATATCTATTTGTTAAATAAATTATTATTTTTATGACCTTAGGCATAAAAATACCTCGGAAAACTTAAGTTTACTTAAGACCCACGAGGCAATAAAAAAAAGTACTTATTATCTAAGTACAAATGATAATACAGTAGTTAAAGAGAAAGCTACTGCTAAGAAAAGCATAATGTAAGCAAATATTCTATTACTTAGATTTTGCTTCTTTTTCTTTTTACTCATAATCTTATACACCTCTATATAATTGTATCAAATATTAGTCATATTTTCAATATCTATTAATATAATTTAATGGTGATAATATGAATAAAAAATTAAATAGAGGACTAGCTATAATTATACCAGATAAAAAAGTAAATACTTTTATAATGTTTATAATAATATTAGGAATAATATCAGGATCATTATTTCTAGTAGTATTAAAAGATACCGATCACAACCTAGTAATAGAAAAGATTAATACATTCTTCACTAATATAAATACCAATAACATAAATAATATAGAAGCTTTTAAGAATGCTTTTATTGAAAATATAATATTTGTAATCTTAATATGGATACTAGGAATGTCTATTATTGGAATAATTATAAATATATTTATAATATATTTAAAAGGAT
>OHCF01001220.1_pt1 | contig 10369 bp, 9 predicted proteins | sample 1577511 | NCBI WGS metagenome assembly OHCF01 (sample SAMEA3879568, study PRJEB24766) | human gut metagenome | biome: human-associated habitat; feature: feces | place: USA | collected 1985/1987 | reverse complement strand
AAGCCGCTAGGCGGGAATTGTGCGGTGTTGCCCCTTAGGAATTGGAAATCAGGAATGAGGAATTTCGGTACAGACCGCCAGTTCCGTCTTTCGGGTTTCCGATTCCTAATTTTTGTTTTATGCTTTACAGTGTAGAGGAAAGGGAATCCACTATGAACTTTATCACCAAAGCCCCTGTGATGCTGTGCGGCGGCGATTATAACCCGGATCAATGGCTGGACCGCCCGGATATTCTTGAAGCGGACATCCGCATGATGAAAAAGGCCGGAATGAACAGCGTTACGCTGGGTGTGTTTGCCTGGGCAGCATATGAGCCGCGCGAGGGGGAATATAACTTTACTTGGCTGCGCGAGATCATGGATCGACTGTATGACCAGGGCATTTATACCGAGCTGGCAACGCCCACTGGTGCAAAGCCCAACTGGCTGGCACGCAAATACCCCGAAGTGCTGCGCGTGCAGTCCAACGGTGTGCGGGACCACCAGGGCATGCGCCACAACCACTGCCTGACCAGCCCCATCTACCGCCAGAAGGTAGAGGAGCTGCTGAACCACCTGATCGACGCTGTGGGCGACCACCCCGGTCTGATCTTGTGGCACATTTCCAATGAGCTGGGCGGCGAATGCTACTGCCCGCTGTGCCAAGAGCGCTTCCGCGGCTGGCTGAAAGAAAAGTATCATACCATTGATGCCCTGAACCATGCCTGGTGGACTAGCTTCTGGAGCCACCACTACGACAGCTTTGACGAGGTGGAGCCGCCGTTTGATAACGGGGAGCAGAGCCTGAACGGCCTGAAGCTGGACTGGCGGCGCTTTACCACCTGGAACATGATGGACTATGTACACAGCGAAACGGCGATCCTGCGCAAGCGGACCCCCAATGTGCCCATTACCACGAACCTGATGGAGTACTTCCCCGGATTGGACTACCACAAGCTGCAAAGAGAGCTGGATTTTGTCTGCTGGGACAGTTACCCCCATTGGGGGCGCCCCGACCGCAGCACCACCGTGACGGCGGGCATGACGGCGTTTGATCATGCGCTGATCCGCGGCTGCAAGCCGGACAAGCCGTTCCTGCTGATGGAAAGCACCCCCAGCCTGGTGAACTGGCACGAGTATAATAAGCTCAAGCGCCCCGGCGTGAACCGGATGAGCGCTATCCAGACAGTGGCCTGTGGTGCGGACGGCGTGCAGTACTTCCAGTGGCGCAAGGGCCGCGGCGGCTCTGAGCAGTTCCACGGCGCGGTTGTGGACCACGATGGCCGCGATGATACCCGCGTGTTCAACGAAGTGACCGCCACCAACGAAGCCCTGGCCGCCCTGACCCCGGTGTGCGGCAGCCTGCCCAAAGCGGACGCGGCCATGATCTTTGACTGGGACAACCGCTGGGCGCTGGATGACGCCTGGGGCATGCAGATCAAGCAGAAAAATCTGCGCGAAACCTGCTGCCAGCTGTACGCCCAGCTGAACCACTGCGGTGTGGAAACCGACGTTGTGGGCGTGGATGCAGACCTGAACCGCTATAAGCTGGTGGTGCTGCCCATGCTGTTTATGACCAAGCCTGGTTTTGCACAAAAGATCCGCGAATATGTGGAAAACGGCGGCACCGTTGTGGCCACCTATCTGCTGGGCTATGTGGATGAAAGCACCCTGTGTTGGCTGGGCGGGTTCCCCGGTGACGGCCTGCGCGAAGTGTTTGGCGTGACCGCAAGCGAACTGGACACCCTGTACCCCGGCGAGGGCAACCGTGCCATCTGGGTCAAGAGCAGCCAGCAGAGCAGCATCAAGGATTACTGCGAACTGCTGCAGCCTGCCGAGGGTACCGAGGTGGTGGCTGTGTATGGACAGGATTTCTATTCCGGCCATGCGGCTGTGACCCACCATGTGTTCGGCAAGGGGCACGCTTATTACATCGGTGCGCGCCTGGATGATGCCGGCAACGCCGCTGTGCTGCGTGCAGCTTTGGCCGATGCCAAGGTGCACCTGCGTGACCTGCCGCAGGGTGTGGAATACCACTGCCGCGAAAGCGAGAACGCGCGCTACCATTTCTACATCAACACCACCCAGAGCGCAGTTAAGGTGCAGGTGGAATCCGGTGCAGACCTGTTGAGCGGCAAAAACGTTTTGGGCAGCATGGAGCTGAAACCCTATGATGCCTGCGCAATTGAGGAAAAAGTGAAATAAGAAAAACGCCATGCTTTCCGAAGAAAGCATGGCGTTTTTTAGTTAGGAGTTAGGAATTGGAGGTGGGGAAAGGGAGCGGCGAGGTTGGTTTGAGCAGATGTTTTGTGGTGCCAGAACGGTCAAGACCGTTCCCTACAGTGCATTTTATAATGTGCGGCAATATTTATGGTGCACCCCCACCCGTAGGGGCGCACAATGTGCGCCCGCTGCGCTGAAGGGGAACTGCTCCTTTTTAGGCCGTGCGTATCTCTCAAATATACTTATCCAACATATCCTGCAAAGCCTGCTTGGGCAGGAAACCGACGCTGCGGGCGGATTCCTGGCCGTTTTTCAGTACGACCAGGCAGGGGATGCTGGAAATGCCGTATTCGGTGGCAAGCTGGCGGTTTTCGTCCACATCAATGCTGTAAAATGCGGCTTTGCTGCCAACTTCATCGGCAAGCTCATGCAGGACCGGGGCAAGCATCTGGCAGGGACCGCACCAGGTTGCAGAAAAATCCAGAATGGCCACGCCCTGTGCTTTGGCCTGGGAAAGATCATTATTGCTGATTTTGGTAACCATAAAAAGGTTCCCTCCTTTAATTATGACTGTAAAGCAGCGTGTTCCGCTGCTGTTTGCCGGACATGGTTATGGCGTATCTACACCATAGTATGGGCCGGGAGGGGGAAAGACATTCCCTTACTGCTGATTGTACACAGTTTGGGCTGCTTTGTCAACAAGAAAAAGACTGAATCTTAATTTTGACATAAAATTACTATAACAAGTAAGACAAATTAAGACGAAAAGCAGATACAGGATAAAACAAAGCCACCCGCTCTGCGCAGGGATCCCCTGCACAGAACGGGTGGCAACTTTGTTGGAAGGTAATCAGCGGTTGTATTTTGCAGTAGCCTGCAGGCGTTGCATGGCACGGTTCAGGGCAATCTTGCTCTGGTAATACTCGTGCATGCTCTGCTTGTGCTGCAAGCGTTCCTCGGCGCGGATGCGGGCGGCCTCGGCACGGTTCTTATCGATATCCTCCGGGCGCTCGGCGCTGTCGACCAGCAGCACAACGTAAGTGGGGGTCACTTCGGCAATGCCATCGCCTACCAGTACGCTGCGGGTTTCGCCGTTCACGGTGAACTGCATGATGCCCATTTCCAGGGCAACCAGCACCGGGCTGTGTCCGGCCTGTACGCCGTACTGGCCGTCAGCGGTGGGCAGGGTCAGGCTTTCGCACTCGCCCTGGAAAAACTCGCCGCTGCTGGCCGTGATGTTCAGAACGAACTTTTCCATCAGGCCACACCGCCCTTTTCGGCAGCCTTCTTGCGAGCATCGTCCAGCGTGCCCACGTTGAAGAACGCCCATTCGGGCAGATCATCGACCTGACCGTCCACGATGGCGGCAAAGCCCTTGACAGTTTCGGCCAGGGGCACATATTTGCCCGGCAGGCCGGTAAAGTTCTCGGCAACGAAGAACGGCTGGGACAGGAATTTCTGGATTTTGCGGGCGCGGGCAACGGTCAGCTTATCGTTGTCGTCCAGTTCGTCCATGCCAAGGATGGCGATAATGTCCTGCAGTTCCTGGTAGCGCTGCAAGGTAGCCTGTACCTTGCGGGCCACGCGATAATGCTCCTCGCCCACAATGTCTGCTTCCAGGATGCGGCTGGTGGAATCCAGCGGATCCACGGCGGGGTAGATGCCCTGTTCCACGATCTTACGGGACAGAACGGTAGTGGCATCCAGGTGGGCAAAGGTGGTGGCCGGGGCGGGGTCGGTCAGGTCGTCGGCAGGCACATAAACGGCCTGAACCGAGGTGATGGACCCATCACGGGTGGAAGTGATACGCTCCTGCAGGGCACCCAGCTCGTTGGCCAGCGTGGGCTGGTAACCAACGGCGGAGGGCATACGGCCCATCAGGGCGGAAACTTCGGAGCCGGCCTGCACAAAACGGAAGATGTTGTCAATAAACAGCAACACGTCCTTGTGGCTTTCCTCGCGGAAGTATTCTGCCATGGTCAGGCCGGTTTCGGCAACGCGCATACGGGCTCCCGGCGGTTCGTTCATCTGGCCGAAGATCAGGGCGGTCTTGTTCAGAACGCCGGAAGCGTTCATTTCGCCCCAAAGGTCACAGCCCTCACGGCTGCGCTCGCCAACGCCGGTAAAGATGGAGTAGCCGCCGTGCTCGGTGGCTACGTTGTGGATCAGCTCCTGGATCAGCACGGTTTTGCCAACACCGGCGCCGCCAAACAGGCCGATCTTGCCGCCTTTGGCATACGGTGCCAGCAGGTCAATGACCTTGATGCCGGTTTCCAGAATTTCGGTTGCAGGTTTCTGGTCCTCAAAGCCGGGGGCCTTGCGATGGATGGGCCAGGTAGGGACGTCTGCGGCCATGGGGCCTTTGCCGTCAATGGGGCGGCCCAGGGGGTCAAACATGCGGCCCAGGGTGGCTTCGCCCACCGGGGCAGTCAGGCCGTGGCCCAGTGCGTTCACGGTCATCCCCTTGCCAAGACCCTCGCTGGCAGAAAGCATAATGCAGCGAACGGTGGTTTCGTTCACATGCTGCGTTACTTCCATCGTGCGCTCGGTGCCCTCAGCGGTCACTGTCAGCGCTTCCTGCAGGGCAGGCAGCTTGCCCTCGGTGAACTGAACGTCCACCACGGGGCCTGCTACACGAATAATTGTTCCCTGTGTCATACGATAGCCTCTTCCTTAATTTCAGAAGTAGATAAATGTTTGAATATTGTATCCCGATAGGGGATACAGTGCAAAAAGTTTAATAGTCGCTGGTTTGCACAGCAGAAGCACCGCCGATGATCTCGGTGATCTCCTGGGTGATTGCACCCTGGCGGGTGCGGTTATACTCCAGCTGGAGCGCGTGAATCATATCGGTGGCGCTCTTGGTGGCGGAATCCATGGCGGTCATGCGGGCGCTCTGCTCGGCGCAATAGCTCTCGGTCATGGCACCGAAGATCATGCCGTGCATGTAGATGGGGGCCATCTGCTTGAACACCGACCACGCATCGGGGAACAGCTCAACCTCGCCATGGGGATCGCCCAGTGCGGGCGGCAGCGGCGCAAAGTGGGAGCGTTCCAGCGGCAGCAGCTGCAGCATGACCGGTTCAGCGGTCAGGGCGTTCTGGATCTTGGTGTAGATGAGGTAAACCTCATCCACCTCATCCGCCTTGAACGTATCGATCATGTCCGCCGTGATGTCACGCGCACGCTGCAATGTGGGGGCCTGGCCGCTGTACAGAAAATCTTCCACCAGGCGGGGGTCCTTGTGCAGCAGGGCGCGGTAGCCGGTCTGGCCCACCACATAAAAGCGGGCCTTGGGGTCATCGCCGCAGTGCGATTTCAGAAACTTGAGCAGGTTCTGGTTGTACGCACCGGCCATGCCTTTGTCCGCCGTCAGCACCAGATAGGCGCGGCGCGGAGATTCCGGGTTGCGGGTGTGGAAGAACGGGTGGACCGGTTCTTCCGGCAGGTGGGGCAGCACGCGGGTCATCGTCATCTGCATGCGCTCAAAGTAAGGCGAAACCGCCTGGTAATTTTTGCGTGCCTTGCGCAGCTTGGAGGAGGAGATCAGGTACATGGCATTGGTGATCTTCATGGTGTCCTGAATGCTCTCAATACGCTCCTTGAGCAGCTTAGTGGATGGCATGGGCATCGCCTCCCGCAAATGCGTTCCAGGCGTTCAGGATGGTCTGCACCTGTTCGGGGCTGAGCTTACCGGAAGCCTGGATCTCGTCCATCACGCCGGACGGGTCCGTGCGGAACTGCCGCACAAAAGCGGTGGTCTTGGCGCGCTGTTCGGTGGTGGGGAGAGAATCCAGCATTCCGTGGGAAGCCAGCGTCAGGGTGACGACCTGCTCGGCGTCGGATTTGGGCTGGTACAGCGGCTGTTTCAGCAGTTCCATCAAAGCCTTGCCGTGTTCCAGCTGGCGGCGGGTCTCAGCGTCCAGGTCAGAGCTGAACTGCGAGAAGGATTCCATATCCTTGTACTGGGCCAGCTCGATACGCAGGTTGGCGTTGGCCTTTTTCATGGCCTTGGTCTGGGCAGCGCCGCCGACACGGGAAACCGACAAGCCAACGTTGACAGCCGGGCGGTTGCCTGCGTTGAACAGTGCGGTCTCCAGGAAGATCTGGCCATCGGTGATGGAAATAACGTTGGTGGGAATGTAGGCGGAAACATCGCCTGCCTGGGTTTCAACAATGGGCAGTGCGGTGATGGAACCGCCGCCCAGGTCGTCCCGCATACGGCAGGAACGTTCCAGCAGACGGGAATGCAGGTAGAAAACGTCGCCGGGGTAAGCCTCACGGCCGGGGGAGCGGCGCAGCAGCAGGGAAATGGCACGGTATGCCACGGCGTGCTTGGAAAGGTCGTCATAGACGATCAGCACGCTCTTGCCCTGGGCCATAAAATATTCGGCCAATGCGGTGCCGGCATACGGGGCAATGTACTGCAGGGGGGCGCTGTCGCTGGCGGTGGCGGCCACAATGGTGGTGTAGCCCATAGCGCCATGCTTTTTCAGGTCCTCGGCCACACGGGCAATGGAGGAAGCCTTCTGCCCGATGGCAACGTAGATGCAGAGCACGCCGGTATCTTTCTGGTTCAGGATGGTATCGGTGGCGATGGAGGTCTTGCCGGTCTGGCGGTCGCCGATGATCAGCTCACGCTGGCCACGGCCGATGGGGAACATCGAGTCAATGGACAGAATGCCGGTGTGCAGCGGGGTGTCCACGCTCTGGCGCTCCAGAATGCCGGGGGCCTGCTTCTCGATGGGGTTGTAACCAACGGCTTCGATGGCACCCTTGCCGTCGATGGGCTCGCCCAGCGGGTTGATGACGCGGCCCAGGAAAGCTTCGCCGACGGGGATACCGGCGCGCTTGCCGGTACGGGTCACCAGGGTGCCCACGCCAACGGATTCGGCACCATCAAACAGCATAATGCCCAGGTGGGAAGGCTCAACACTTTCCACCATGCCCTTGGCACCGTTTTCAAAGGTGACAATCTCGCCGTACACGGCGCGGTCCATGCCTTCAACGGTAACAATGCCGTCGGCAGCGGACACAACCGTGCCTCCCTCGGCGGTGTTGGCGGCGGGCTTGTAGTCCTCTACGCGGGTCTTCAGGGTGGCCAGGTCGGGCTTGTCGCCGGTCATCTGGTCCAGGGCATGGCGGCCGGAGTTATCAAACACACGGTCGCCCACCTGCAATACATAGCCGGAAAGCAGGCTTTCATCCACGCTGACATCCAGCAGGACTTCGGTTGCATCGTACAGGGATTTCAGCTCGGCCTTGATCTTATCAAGGTCCTGCTCCCGCGGCTGGCGGGCGCAGTGCAGGTCGGCCTTTACAATGCGGTTGGCGGAGAAAAACTCGCGGCTGAATTCACTTGCCATTGCTGTCCCCCGCTTTCTGCAGCAGGTCATCCAGCAGGCGTGCATCGTCCTGCTGCGTCAGGTTGCGCGCCAGCAGCTTTTCACACATATCGCGGGCCAGGGCGGAAGTTTCAGCATTGGCATCGCGCAGGCGGCGGGCATGCTCTGCTTCGGCAGCGGCTTTGCCTTCGGCCACAATCGCATCTGCCTGGCGCTGGGCGTCCTGCAAAAGCTGTTCTTTCTCTTTTTCAGCCTGTTTTTCGTAGGCTTCGCGGCGCTGGGCAGCTTCGGTATCCACATTCTGCAGTTTATCCTGCGCCTGTGCCAAAACAGCCTGTGCGTCGTTCTTTTTGCCTTCTGCATCGGCGATCGCATCATCGATCTGCTTCTGGCGCTGCTCAATCACGTTCATAACGGGACGGTACAAAAACTTGCGCAGCAGAACAAACAGAACCAGAATGTTGACGACCGTCCACAGAATATTCAAATTCAGTGTCAGCATCGTTTATGCCTCCGTTATCAGCCCAGGAACAGGATGATGAGCAGGGCAACAACGAAGCCGAAAATGGCGGTGCCTTCTGCCAGGGCGGCGCCCAGCAGCAGGTTCTTGCTGATCTTGCTTTCAGCTTCCGGCTGGCGGCTGATGGCCTCCGCTGCCTTACCGGTTGCAATGCCAATGCCGATGCCGGCGCCAATGCCGGTCAGTGCTGCGATGCCAGCGCCCAAAGCTACCAAACTTGCCATAATAAATTACTCCTTTTTATAATAATGTAAAAGTGGGAAAGAAAACGCAGGTCATTCCATCGTTTCTTTCATGAACAGGGAGGTCAGGAAGACAAACACATAGGTTTGGATCAGACCGTCAAACAAATCAAAATACAGGCTGAAAATTGCGGGGACAAAAACCGGAACCACCAGTTTGATGAGTTCCATGATGACAAATGCGCCCAGAACGTTGCCGAACAAACGCATGCACAGGCTGGTGGGCCGGATGGCGATTTCCAGAATGTTCATGGGGGTCATCAGGGCAATGGGTTCCGCCAGGCTGTGTACAAATCGCTTGCCGCCCTTTGCATGGATGCCGGAATATTCGATCAGCACAATGCTCATAATAGCCAGCGCTGCGGTAACATTCAGGTCCTTTGTGGGGGGCTTGAGACCAATGATGCCGATCAGGTTGGAGCAGGCAATGTACAGTGCAACCGTGATCAGGTACGGCACATACTGTTTGCCGGCTTCGCCCAGCAGATCTTTGAAGAAGTTATCCATGGTTACCACAGCGGTTTCCAGGATGGCCTGGCGCTTGCTGATATGATTGACCTTGAGATTGCGTGTGAGCAAAATCGAAACGATCACCAAAAACGCCATGATGCCCCAGCTTACCGCGATGGATTCCGGGATGTCGATGCCGCCAAAAATGGGAAGGGTAAACGCCGTATCAACGTTAAGCTCCTCTTTTAAGGCGGCGGTCAGTTCGTTCATTATTCCGCCTCCTCTGGCCAGCGGGGCAGCTTGTGCGCCGGGCTGGCTTTATGTTTTGAATTTATCTGATAAAAAGCGCACCAAGGAGAAAAACAGAAAGGGGGAAAACGGCGATGTTCCGTTTCCGCACCCTCCTTGCTGCGTTCTTTATGCCGCCATAATACCACCATTCCCCGCCATTTGTAAGTCCCTTGCCGCACATTCTGCCTTTTGGATATTCCGTGATTCTGACAGATTAAAAATACTGTGCATGATGCACAATAAAGCACGCTGAAAATTGAGCTAATTGCTGAATTTAATGACCAAAAATGCGGAAAAGTTCTTGATTTCAAACAAATCTTGCAGTTTTATGCGGTTTTGATGGTGAGGGAAAGGAACGGTGTTTGTGCAAAACTGCCAAGGAGCGGAAATTCAGGCGATGCGCTCCGCGCCAAGGGCGGTTTCGGATGCAAAGCGGGTAGCCGCCAGCTTTTCCAGTGTGGCAAGCCGCACGCAGATGGTAAACAGCCGGGCCGCAGGTTCGATCTCCTCGGCACTGGCAAAGCTGGGGGCAATACGGATGTTGCTGTCCTGCGGGTCGCGGCCATAGGGCCAGGTGGAACCGGCGGGGGTGAATTTGACACCGGCCCGGCGGCAAAGCTCCACCGTGCGGGCCGCGCAGCCCGGCATGGTATCGAAGGAAAGGAAGTAGCCGCCGCGGGGTTCCGTCCAGCTGGCAATGCCGCTGCCGTCCAGTTCCTCGCGGAAAATGGAGATGACCTGCTCGAACTTGGGGCGCAGCAGGCGGGCATGGCGTGCCATATGGGCTTCAATGCCGCTTTCATTGCGGAAAAAACGTGCCTGGCGCAGCTGGTTGAGCTTATCGGGGCCGATGGTGGCAAACTTCCACACTTTGCGCAGATCGATCAGGTTGGCGGAACTTGCCGCCACGCCGCTGATGCCTGCACCGGGGAAGGAAACCTTGCTGGTGGAGCAGAACTCATACACCATATCCGGGTGCCCGGCATTGGCGCAGGCGGACAGGATGTCTGGCAGGACGGCCGGGGCGTTGGGGTAAAGGTCATGCACGCAGTAGGCGTTATCCCAGAAAATGCGGAAATCCGGCGCTGCGGGTTGCAGGTGGGCAAAGCGCTCCACCACCATGGGGCTGAACACAATGCCGGTGGGGTTCTGGTACTTGGGTACGCACCAGATGCCTTTGATGGAAGCATCCCGCTGGACCAGGTCTTCGATCATGTCCATATCGGGGCCATCATTGTGCATGGGGATGGGGATTAGCTGGAAGCCGAAATGCTCCGTCATGGCAAAATGGCGGTCATAACCCGGCACGGGGCAAAGGAA
>OHCF01001215.1_pt1 | contig 10394 bp, 5 predicted proteins | sample 1577511 | NCBI WGS metagenome assembly OHCF01 (sample SAMEA3879568, study PRJEB24766) | human gut metagenome | biome: human-associated habitat; feature: feces | place: USA | collected 1985/1987 | reverse complement strand
TCATTTCCAAGTGCTGCTGTCTCAATCTCAGGAAGCCTCTCCTTCAAAAATCTTATGCAATAATTAATGACATCAGATAAAATGGAGTTGTATCCGTTACCTCTTCCGGAAGAATTGTTATATCTACCGTATGAATTTTCTTTTCTCCATGGTGCAATACTTTCTCAAGGTACAAACAATCTCCCCAGTCCTCATCGAAATTCCCATCCAAAAGGATAGATCTTTCTTTATCACCATCTAACACAAGCTCTGCTCTTGCTGCGGGAAGCTGTATTGTTTTTCTATACTGCACTGCAATGCAGGAAGCAGTCACCTCAAAATGAATAGAATCCCCGGCTTTTTTTCCGATCCATCCATTTTTAAAATGATCAAGATGTCCTGTTTTCTCTTCCGTATCTGCATGAAATCCGCAAAGTTTTGGTGAAATTTCACGGATTATCAGGCGTTTTGCATTCTCATATGCATTCTCCGTCATTGCCTTCGGAAAAACAGGTTCTTTTTCCTCAACTTCTAATTCTGCTTTCACGCTTTCAAGGAATTTTTCAATTTCTTCTGCAACAAGTTTGTGTCCTTTATCATTTGGATGAAGTCCATCTGGTGTAAGTTCTTCCCTTATATATTCACCAGCCTTCATTCGCTGATATAAATTGTATCTCTTGCCAATAGGCAGTTGGCCGATTTTTTCTTTTATGCGAAATGGAAACGGAACGTATAGCTGTATCTTCCCTTGCATACACGATATTCTGGGTGAATATTTTTCGTCCAGCCGGTATCTCCGCCAAGGCCTGCGTGTGCTGCATCCAGAATCAGCCAGGTTCCTGTCGTATGCTCCGGAAGTTCTTCCTCATATGCGGCTTTTCGATATTCTGCCATAGAATATGGAAGCGCACTGAAATGGAAATCATCACTGCCTACAATCTGAACGGTATGTGTTCCATCCGAAAGAGCGGCAAACCGCGTGTCCTCATGGCCACCGCATTCGCACGGTACTACAAACGGAACGTGCTGTTCTGCTACAGAAGATGTGTAAAATCCGGTAAAAGCTGCATCCTTTCGGTCTGCATACGTCTCCCAGGGTCCTTTTCCATACCAGGTGAGCGTATCAAACGCTGCAGGAAGGCAGAACGACTGTCCGACTCTTGCGATGGTCTCAAGGCCGCTGTTGTTTGTTACTTCGTTTTTCAGCTCCATTCCCTCACTGCCGATGCGATACAGAGTATGAGCGGTAAAGAGTACTGCGTTGTCCGGCTCAGCGGTATAGGAAGCCTGCACTTCAAGAAGCACCTGATTTCCGGCACTGACAGCCGATACTGACTGTACTTCCTTTTTCAGACGATCCAGACCTTCCGCGCGCCAGATATCATCGTAATCACTCTCGTGGGTTCCTTCATCAATACCGGTTGGAGCACGGTAAAACTCATCTTTTCCTCCGGTCATAAAAGAAACGCTCTTTGCCTGATATCTGGTAAATTCTCCTGTCTTTTTATCAAAGATAATTTCGGTCTCTTCGCCGGTGATGCGAACATGATTTTCATCCTCCGATACGGTCAGTGGTTTCCCGACAATCATTTTCTCATCTGCCAGATAAACACCTGAAGTAACCGGAATCTGACGGCGGTATAGTTCTGTTCCCGCCGGTGCATAGAAGGCATCTTGGGCAAGCTCAACGTAATAATTTACATAGGCCTCGCCATGCAGTTTCGCCGGAAGCTCCGGAAGCGGAAGCGTCTCTGTTGTTCCGGGTGCCGTGTAAAATGCCGGATAGCTGCCTTTGGCAAGCGTTTCGCCGTTCTGCACAATTTCATAACGCACCTGCAGATGAGAAAGATCGAGGGTATGGTAGCGGTTTGCCAGCACCCATATAGTTTCGCCGGTATATGGATTTTTCACCTGCTCAATCGTAACCGGGGACTGGCCGTTTCTCACCTCATAGGCGCCCGGTTTATAGGAAAGATCGGCAAAGACAACACCATTCAGACACATATCCGGAACCGGATCGGTCACGTCCTCTCCGAACGCTCCGCCGTAGCCGTATTTGATATTTCCGTCCTCCTCGTGGATCGCAATCGCCTTGTCCGCGAAATCCCAGATAAAGCCGCCCTGGAAACGCGGGTATTTATTGACATAGTCCCAGAACTCCTTGAAGTTTCCGTTGCTGTTGCTCTTTGCATACGCATATTCGCACATGATGAACGGGCGGAGATCGGAATCGTCTGCCATCACATCCTCAAGCCAGCTCATCGTCGGATACATTGGGCAGATAACGTCGGAAATATTACTCTTTGGGTTGCCGGACTCATACTGAACGTATCTTGTCTTGTCGTATTCGCGGATCCAGCCGTGCATCGCGGCATGATTCGCCCCGGCACCGGATTCATTTCCAAGAGACCACAAGACGATGGAAGGATGGTTTTTATCACGCAGTACCATACGGGTTGCACGCTCCAGATAAGCGGCTGTCCACTCAGCGGATGCACTGAGCTGTCCGCCGTAACCGTGCGTCTCAAGATTTGTCTCATCGACAAGGTAAATGCCGAGCTCGTCACACAGATCATACCATTTCACGGAATTCGGATAATGGCTGGTACGAACAGCGTTGAAATTCAGGCGTTTCATCACAGCAATTTCTTTTCGCATCTGCTCCTCAGAAACGGTACGTCCCGTCTCGGCGCAAAAATCGTGGCGGTCAACACCTCGGATCACAAGGCGTTTGCCATTCAGGGTCAGAACACCGCGGCTGTTGATTTCCACCTGACGGAAGCCGACCTTGCAGCTCTCGATATCAACCGTCTCATTCTCTTTGTTCTGCAGCTCGACAACGAGGGTGTAAAGTGTCGGGGTCTCTGCAGTCCAGAGTGCCGGGTTCTCTACCGGAGCAGTAACGGTTGCGATAAATTTCGGCATCAGATAGAAGCCGCACTCAGCAAACGTTCTCGAAGCCATCTCGGTTACTTTGTTCTGTTCTTCGTCATACAGCGTCACTTTGGCATGATACTCGCCGTACAGCGGTTTGGAGTTGTCCGGCCAGATCGTGACAGAGAGGGTAGCTTTCGTGTAATCCGGGTGTGTGAACAGTGTCTCTGCCTTATAGTCCAGGATGTGCTGCACCGGTTTCGATACGAGGCGGACATCGCGGTAGATACCGGACAGATGCCAGTAATCCTGATCTTCCAGGTAAGTACCGTCACAGTAGCGCATTACCTGTACAGCGAGGGTGTTCGTTCCCTCCTGCACATATTCGGTGATGTCAAATTCCGCGTTCACTTTGCTATCCTGGGAATACCCCACCTGTTTTCCGTTGACCCAGAGATAGAAGCAGGACTCCACACCGCCGAAATCGATGAGAAGCTGTCGGCCGATATAGTCTGTTGGAACCTCAAAGGTTCTGAAATAGCAGCCAGTCAGATTTTTCTCCGGTACGTACGGCGCATTCAGCTCGTAGGTGCCTTCGGTAATCTCGATCTCAAATGCTTCGCCGTTTGCCTCCCGTTTGAACGGATACAGCATATTGGTGTAAACCGGCTTTCCATATCCCTGCAGTTCCCAGTTGGACGGCACCGGAATCGTATCCCATGCTGCGTGATCGAAATTCTCTTCATAAAATGCTTCCACCGCTTCCGGTGACGGATACATTTTGAATTTCCAGTCTCCGTTCAGATCCATTACAAAGCGGGACGCGTTCCGATTTCCGGCGAGCGCCTGCTCTACCGTCTCATATGCACCGTACGGCGTATGCATCGGATAACGATTTTTCTGCGTTATATACTGATTTTCCCAGTCTCTTGTCTGTCTCATGTTCTTGAAATCCTCCTTGCCTTTGCTTTCGCATTTTCCGACTGCCTCTCTTCTTTTTATCCAGATTGGTGTTCCTTTTTTGCTTTCCTGTGATATAATACATCTGTGATTTTCAGAAGATTTATGCAGTTATCTTATGATTCAGTATAAAACACTGCACGTGGATGAGAAATAGTTGATCTGGTGTTTCTTTTATCCAAAATGGGAAAGCAAAGGAGAAGTCGTATGATACCGGAATATCTGCTTGCAAAAATAGAAAAGAGCGATGTCATTTATCGCTGTATTGGAAATGAAATGAAGAACGGGATTCTGGCGTGCGGTTTTATGCGGAAAGAGACGGCGGACCGCTCGCAGTATCATTTTTCGAACGAGTATTACAGCTGTTTCGTGCTGCTGCGCGGGAGCGGGGAATATATTGCCGAGGACGGCACCTCCTATCCGCTACAGGCGGGAAGTCTGGTCCAGCGTCTGCCGGGTGTGCCGCATTCCACACGCGTAGACCCCGATGGGAAATGGCTGGAATTTTTTATCTCGATTGGGAAACCGTTTTTTGATTCTTTCTGCTCGCTTTCGGTTCTGAACCGGGAGCCGGTGTTAAAGGCAGAGCTGCTTCCCGGCGATCTCGAGCGGTATCAGAAGCTTCTGCAGTCGTTAAAGGCCACACCGGACAGTCTGCTGCCTTTGCGGATTCCGGAGATGGAAAAAGAGATTCTGCGAATGTACGGCTACCATGCACACCGGGTGAATCTGCAGCGGGATCCGATCGAGGCCGCCTGCGATATGCTCTCGCAGAATCTTGATGAAGAAATTTCTCTCGAAGAGCTTGCCCGGTCACTCCAGATCGGTTATGAGACGTTTCGAAAAGTATTTAAAAAACAAACCGGCGTCTCTCCTGCACGGTACCGCACCAGGAAGAAAATGGAGCAGGCCCGTATTCTTCTCGAGGGCGGCGTACCGATGAAGGAAATTGCCGGTCTTGTCGGATATGGCGATGTCTATGCGTTCAGCAAGCAGTTTTCCCGGTTCTTTGGATTCCCGCCTGGAAAGTACCGCGCACGTCTTCACACGGATGCGCCGGATTTAGAACAGTTTTAAGATATCGTCCACGGTTTTACGTTTCGGCTTGTCCGGGTTGATGGCACGGTAGCCGACAGCAATGACAGCACCAAGGAGCTCATTCTCCGGAATGGAGAGGGCTTCACGGATAGCTTTCTCATCACGGATTCCCATAATCAGAGTATCAAGGCCAAGTTCTCTTGCGCGCAGGATCAGGTTTTCGTCGTGCAGGCCGAGATCGTAATAGCCCCAGCCGTTTCCGACTTCATTGTCCGGTGTTCCGTCCTGCGTGAAGCCGGAGCGGTCTTTTACGAATGCTGTTACGACAAGTGCGGCTCCCTTTGAACTCTTCTGATTGAATTCTGGAAGGCATTTTGCGGAAAATTCTTCGACTTTCTCCGGTGTTACAAGGGCATAGTACCGTGTTGTCTGTGAGTTTTTCCAGGATGGTGCCTGAATCGCTGCCTGTACGATCTCCTGGATCTGCTCTGCGGTTACGTGTTTCTCCGGATCAAACGCGCGGATGCTTCTTCTTTCTTCCAGCAGTTTTGTAAATTCCATGGTGTATATCCTCCTTTTATTTATAAAGCCTCGTAATCTTCCCGTGAAAAACGGTGATACGTCAGGCCGAATTCATTTTCTTCGACACAGTAACAGTATTCATCTACAGACGGGTCTGAAAAAGAAAATACATGGCCCATCTCATGCTCCTCGGATGCGTTTTCTTCCACGGTAGTATGCATTTTCTCTGCATAGGAAGAAAAGCAGTCCCGAACCTGTTCCATTGTGTTTCCAGGCGTTGTGATCACCTGCAGAAGGTTCTGCAGGAGCTCCGGAACAGGGATTTTCCGCTCGATATAAGAACATCCCTCCTCCGGGATTTCCATACAGTAGCGGTCCTTGACCGCTGAAATCGCAAGTGTTCCAAGACGCGGCTGTACTTCCTTACAGAACACGGCAAGTGCCGCATCCAGGTCTTCTGTTTCGTCTAAAGAGAGGGAACGGCGCAGGGACTCCGCCGGGTAGTAGAGCTTCATCGTACCGCCCTCATAGCCGATCTTCACCTGCCATTCCCGAATCGTATCGGTAATATGTTTTTCCAACAGTTTTGCTGTCATGTTTTCTAAGTCACCTCCATTGTGCTGCATGTGCAAAAAACACAGTATTATTATCGCACGAATTGGGCGTTGTGTGAACACTTAATTTTTTGTTTTTTACAAAAAAAAGAATCACTTTTTTTACTCCTCGAAACGACAGAAACCTCCGCCAGAAAAGCTGGAACAGAGGTTTCTGTGATTTCTTATGTCAGAAGAATTTCTCAGTTATTTCGTTCTGAATTACTCTTCGTCGTCTTTTTTCTTTCTGCCGCGGAGTTTGAATCCAAGTCCGCCAGCGCCAAGAGATGCAACTGCCATGCTTACCCATCCCCAGATGTTGGTAGCATCACCGGTCTTTGCATTATCGCTCTTCTTGGAAGTAGAGGTATTGGATACTTTATTACTTGCAAGCGGAGTAGATGTTGCTTTCGGGGTGCTTGTCGGGGTCTTCGTCGGCTGCGTCGTAGGTATTGTGGTAGGAGCAGTCGTCGGGGTTGTGGTTGGTGCTGTTGTAGGTGTAACCGTCGGAGTCTCAGTTGGGGTTACGGTCGGGGTTTCCGTCGGGGTAACAGTCGGAGTCTCGGTCGGGGTTACGGTTGGGGTCTCTGTAGGAGTAGGAGTCGGCTCTTCTGCTGATTTCTTCCAGGTGAAGCTAAGATCCTGATATCCCAGTGAAGAAACTGTAATTTCAAAGGAATCGCCCTCTGCGAACGGTGCTGCATCTGTCTTTAAGGAACCATCCTCATTGAACAGTACAACAGCTCCTCTTCCGCTTGCTGCATATGCTTTTCCATTTACAGTAACAGAGGTAATGTTCTTCAGATAATCTGCAAACTCTTCATCTGTTGCATCCCCGTTCTTAAGCAGACCCGGTGTTGTCGTATCTTCGTTAAATGCTGCCGGCATCTCTTCCGTGTAAAGGATAAAGTCTGCGGAAAGATCTGCATATTTACCATTCTTATCGCTGACAGTCAATGTATAAGAACCTTTCTCTGCATTCTTGAAGTACAGAGTATTACCGGACACGGTTCCCGTCAGAACTTCTACTGTATAGACAGCATCGTAATCATCCGGCAGGCCTTCCAGTTTAACAGAAGTATTTCCAGCTGTTACGGAAGCATTCTCTACAGAGAATTCGTTTGTAAACTTAACCGGTACATATACATCTGCATCAACTTCATAAATTCCCTTGCTGGTGTAGTATGTAATCTTGTTGATTGTCTGTCCCATCATACTCTTGTAATGTGCAGAAGAAGTCGGGCAATTATGAACGCTTGTGGTAAATCCAGTGCTCCAAGCCAGTTCAGATACTCTCCAGATATTCTCCAGATGACGCATTCCGTAGTCATTGCCTTCTTTTGTGCTGACAACAACACCGTATACGGTATCTTCGCCTGCTTTGATTGTATCAGTAATACCATCCAGATCAAGCTGATAATCACCATATCCAGTCTCAGTAGAAAGCTCTGCTGTTACATTTTCCAGCTTTGTTGCCTCAGCTCCCTGAACAGCACCAAAGGTTACATTTCCGTTTGCATCTACAGATGCCTCTTTGTAATAAGATGGAACTTCATTTAAGATGTAATATGCATAGCTTGCATTCTCATACAGTGCATCTTTTCCGGTATACGTTGTGGTGGATGTCTGTCCACGGTTGGTAACGGTGATTTCTACAGAATCCTCATCTGTCACTTTCGTGTATTTGCTAAGATCCATACCCTCTGTTACTTTTACCGGGAAGGTGATACCTGTAATATCGCTTCCGTCTGCATTCACATGGTAAGATCCGCCGGAAAGTGAGGCTGTTCTTGTTTTGTTCTTGGTTGCGGAAGTAAATGCATCTACTGGAACATCGTTATGAACCTCTGCCTGATAGAACTCAGCATACGGAATGTTCATTAATACATACTGGGACTGAAGTGCTTCGATTGCTGCATTCAGATGCTCTGTTGCTTCGTCTACGGTTCCCTGGCTCTGTTTTTTCTCCAATGCTTCTTTTGCTTCTGCCAGTTCTGTCTGCATATTATTCCAGGAAGTTTCCGTGTAAAGATCTTTATTCAGTGCATCTGCCTTTGCAATTGCCTCTTCCAGTGCTGCTGTGCTCTCTACCGGATCAGCTCCTACAATATTCGCTTTGGTTGCTTCAAAAGTGTAGGAAGCATCTGCATAGCCAAGTGCATGAATCGTAATCTTCCAATAACCGGTTCCATCCGTTCCCTCCGGTAAAGTGCAGCGCAGGGAATCGGTAAGGCCAAGCTGGATTCCCATTACTTTATGCATCCAGTTATCTGCTGCGAATTTTGTTCCATACGTTGCTTTTGCATTCGTATAAGTGGAATCATCACCGTAATAAGTCCAGGTTACGGTCTGCAGATTAGCAGCCAGATCGCCGTAATCTCCCGTTAAATCTACGCGAAGGAATTCTCCATAAGAACCATTGGCTTCTTTCACGGTCAGTCCTACGGTCTCAGCATCCGGAGCTGTCTTCAGCGCCTGATCTTTGATTCCGGATTCACTTCCTGTTGTTCCTGCAGAGAAGGAGAAGCTTCCATCTGCATTTTTCACTGCTATCTTCAGACCGTTTGTGTTTTCTGTTACATCTGCAACCAGACCTGTATAGCTCTGCAGTTTATTTTCAGAAAATCCACCGGAAAGTGTTCCGCCGTTTTCTACCACAACATATTTTTTGCAGAAATCTTCGTAATCATCTTCCGAAACTTTTACAGGCACATATTTCAGACCTTTTACTTCATAATGATCAATCTGGCTCTTATCGTAAGTTACGGTCTCGCCGTTGGTCAGAACTGCCGTGGTTGCTGCGGTATAATATGCCACATCATAGGTTGTGCCATCTTTCATGTAGATAGTCGCTGCGCACTGGAAGCTTCCTCTGTGCAGTCCATGGTTTGTGGTCGCACGGGTTACAACATCAAAAGCGCCCTTATCACTTTCTTCGCGACTGTCAGTTTCATCCGAACCAACGTCGCTTCCTGCCGCCTGAACTCCTTCTGCTGCCCAATACTCAGCCCAGGTAAGACCTGCATATACATATTTATATGTTGTTTCTTTCTTCTCATAAGTAAAGGAAAGCGTCTTGTAACCTGTTGCAGTTACTTCGATTTCAAATTTATTTCCTTCTGCAAAAGCGGCAGCTGTCAGATCAAGCGTACCGTCTTCTTTGATCAGAATTGTTTTCCGTTTTCCAGTTGCTGCATATTCTTTTCCATTTACTTTTACCGAAGTGATGTTCTTGATATAATCAGCAAAGTCATCTTCTGATGCATTCTCTGCTTTTACAAGCGCCGGAGCACTTCCTTTTTCGTTGTAAGCAGCCGGCATTGCATCTGTATACAGAGTAAAGCTCTGTGTCAGATCTGCATAAACACCTTTTTTATCATGAATCGTCAGAGTATACATTCCTTTTTTTGCATTTGCGGAATAAGAAATGGTATTTCCGTCTACTGCAAATCCATCCAGACCATCTACGGAATATTCTGCATCATAATCAGCCGGAAGTCCGGTTACGGTCATCGTTGTCTTTCCAGCGGAAAGAGAAGCGTCTTCTACGGATACACTTGCCTCAAATTTTGTCGGAACAAAAATATCATTCACTGGAATCGTGTAGATTCCTTTGCTGGTATAATAAGTAACCTTATTGATATGCTGTCCCATCATGCTCTTGTAATGTGCAGAAGAAGTCGGGCATCCATGTACCTGTGTTGTAAATCCAGTTGACCATGCCAGCTCTGTTCCGCGCCAGATATTTTCCACATGACGCATACCATAGTCATTGCCTTCTTTCGTGCTGACAATAACACCATAGATCTGATCGGTTCCAACATCAATCGTGTTCTCCAGTCCGTCGAGATCCAGCTGATAATCTCCATATTTTGATTCAGTCATAAATTCCGGAGATACATTGGTCAGTTCAATTGCAGTTCCAACTGTTTTTCCAAAAGAAAGAGAGCCATCTGCATTTACCGTTGCTTCTTTGTAGTAAGAAGGTGCTTCGCTTAATACATAATATGCATAGTCTGAGTTTTCAAATAAGGCGTCTTTTCCGGTGTATGTCTGTGTAGATGTCTGACCACGGTTTGTTACTGTAATACTTACAGAATCAGAATCTGTTACTTTCTTAAATTTGGAAAGATCCACTCCTGTTACTTTAACCGGGAAGGTAATTCCATTGATTGCACTTCCATCTGCATTGGTATGATAAGAACCACCGGCAAGAGTGGCTGTTCTTGTTTTGCTCTTCGTTGCGGAAGAAAATACATCCACTGGAACAGAGTTGTTTACATCTGCAGCATAAAATTCATCATACGGAATGTTCATCAGAACGTAAGCCACCTGCTCAGTTGGAGTCTCGGTCGGGGTCGCCGTTGGGGTTGCGGTTGGCGTTGCTGTCGGGGTCGCCGTCGGAGTCAGTGCTTTAACAAGGCCTTT
>OHCF01001211.1_pt1 | contig 10406 bp, 8 predicted proteins | sample 1577511 | NCBI WGS metagenome assembly OHCF01 (sample SAMEA3879568, study PRJEB24766) | human gut metagenome | biome: human-associated habitat; feature: feces | place: USA | collected 1985/1987 | reverse complement strand
GTCAACACCGGCTGGAACGGCACCGGCAAGCGCATCTCCATCAAGGACACCCGCGGCATCATCGACGCCATCCTGAGCGGCGCGATCCTGAACGCCCCCACGAAGAAGATCCCGTACTTCAATTTCGAGGTCCCCACGGAGCTGCCCGGCGTCGATCCGAAGATCCTCGATCCGCGCGACACCTATGCTGACGCTTCCCAGTGGGAAGAGAAGGCAAAGGATCTGGCCTCCCGCTTCGTCAAGAACTTCGTCAAGTACGAAGGCAACGAGGCCGGCAAGGCTCTGGTCGCCGCAGGCCCGAAGGCTGAGTAATTCTATATTTTCCGAACAGGCCGCAGCAATGCGGCCTGTTTTTTACTGCCGGAAAATCCCTTCAGGCTTTTCCGGCAATCGGACCGCAGTCCGCTGCGCGCACGGATCGTCCGCCTGCGGGCGGCGAACTCTGCGAGGCTTTTTTGCACACCGAAATGGACTTGCGATGCGCCTGCGCATCCCCTGTCACGCAAAATTCTCTGCGCCGGAGGCTACCATTTTCCCGTCAAAGCTGGTATAATGGAAAAAAATCTGCTTGCAGCAGGGAAGGGAGCATATTATGGGTCTGATCAAAGCCGGTGTCGGCTCGCTCGGCGGCACGCTCGCCGATCAATGGAAGGAATTTTTCTACTGCGACGCGTTGTCGCCGGAGGTGCTGGCCGTCAAGGGCCAAAAGCGCGTCTCCGGGCGCAGCTCCAACACGAGGGGCAGCGACAACATCATCTCCAACGGCTCCGTCATTGCCGTGGCGGACGGACAGTGCATGATGATCGTGGAGCAGGGCAAGGTCGTGGAATTCTGCGCCGAGCCGGGCCAGTTCGTCTTTGACGCCTCGACGGAGCCGAGCATCTTTACCGGCTCATTCGGCAAGAGCCTGCTCGATACGTTCAAGACCGTCGGCCGCCGCTTCACCTTCGGCGGAGACACGGGCAAGGACCAGCGCGTTTACTACTTCAATACCAAGGAGATCGTGGACAACAAGTTCGGCACGGCCACCCCGATCCCCTTCCGCGTCGTCGACCGTAACATCGGGCTGGATATCGATGTGTCCGTCCGCTGCAACGGCGTGTATTCCTACAAAATCTCCGACCCCATGCTGTTCTACACGCATGTGTGCGGCAATGTCGAGGGCGACTACAAGCGCTCCGAGATCGACAGCATGCTCAAGACGGAGTTCATCAGCGCGCTGCAGCCCGCCTTTGCCCGCATCTCCGAGCTGGAGGTCCGCCCGAGCGCCCTGCCCGCCCACGCCGAAGAGCTTTCGACGTTCATGAACGAGACGCTCTCTCGCAAGTGGGGCGAGCTGCGCGGCCTGCAGGTCGTCTCCATTGCCATGAACCCCATCAGCCTCCCCGAGGAGGACGCAGAGCTCATCAAGCAGGCACAGCGCACGGCCATGCTGCGCGATCCGTCCATGGCGGCTGCCACGCTCACGGGTGCACAGGCCGAGGCCATGAAGACCGCCGCCGGGAACAAGAACGGCGCGATGATGGGCTTCATGGGCATGGGCATGGCCCAGCAGGCAGGCGGCCTCAATGCGCAGGAGCTTTATGCCATGGGCCAGCAGCAGAAGGCTGCACCGGCTGCACCGGCTGCAGACGGCTGGAAATGCAGCTGCGGCGCAACGGCGACGGGCAACTTCTGCCCGAGCTGCGGGGCAAAGAAGCCGCAGCCTGCCGCAAACGGCTGGACGTGCACCTGCGGCCAGAGGAACACCGGAAAATTCTGCTCCGCCTGCGGCAAGCCGCGCCCTGCCGAGGGCTGGACCTGCGCCTGCGGCACGGTGAATCAGGGCAAGTTCTGCCAGAACTGCGGCGCGAAGAAGCCCGCGAACGAGCCGCAGTACCGCTGCGACAAGTGCGGCTGGCAGCCGGAGGATCCGCGCCATCCGCCGAAATTCTGCCCGGAGTGCGGCGACCCCTTTGACTTCAACGATCAGGTCTGACGAAAGGGTGGGAACCTCGCATGGCTGAAACGATCCAGTACAAATGCCCCTGCTGCGGCGGCCGCCTGGAATTCGACAGTGGCCTGCAAAAGATGAAGTGCCCGTACTGCGACACGACCTTCGACGTAGAGACGCTCGAGGGCTACGACGACGCGCTGAAGCAGGACGCCAAGGACGACATGCACTGGGACGCGGCGCAGCAGCCGTGGGACGACGTGCAGATGGGCGTTTACACCTGCAAGAGCTGCGGCGGCGAGCTGGTGTGCGACGAGAACACCGCCGCGACGGCCTGCCCGTTCTGCGGCAATCCCATCGTGCTGACCGGCCGCCTGTCCGGCGACCTGAAGCCCGACTACGTCATTCCCTTCAAGCTCGACAAAAAGGCGGCCGAGGCCGCCCTGCGCAACCATATGAAGGGCAAGCGCCTGCTGCCGAACCTGTTCCGCAGCGAAAACCGCATCTCCGAGGTCAAGGGCGTGTATGTGCCGTTCTGGCTGTTCGATGCCGACGCCGACGCCCACATCCGCTATCACGCGACGCGCATCCGCACCTGGAGCGACCGCGACTATGACTACACCGAGACGCAGCACTATGCCGTCCTGCGCAGCGGCGACCTCAGCTTCACCCACGTCCCCGTGGACGGCTCATCCCGCATGCCGGACGACCTGATGGAATCCATCGAGCCGTTTGACTTCTCCAGCGCGGTCGATTTTCAGACGGCCTACCTGTCCGGCTATCTCGCCGACCGCTATGATGTGAACGCAGACGACAGCATCGGCCGCGCGAACGAGCGTGTGAAAAAGAGCACGGAGTCCGTGTTCGCCTCGACCGTCGTGGGCTATCACACCGTCGTGCCCGAGAGCACATCCGTCCGCCTGGCAAACGGCAGGGTGCGCTATGCGCTCTACCCCGTGTGGCTGCTGAACACCGTGTGGAACGGCAAAACGTTCTCGTTCGCCATGAACGGCCAGACCGGAAAATTCGTCGGCGACCTCCCCGTGGACAAGGGGAAAAAGTGGCGCTGGTTCGGTCTGGTCAGCGGCATCGCGGCAGCGGCAGCCTATGGCCTTGTGTGCCTGTGGCAGCTGCTGCAGTGAGGGAGGGCACGGATATGAAACGAACGCTTACCCTGCTCACGCTGCTGCTTGCCCTGCTGGCGCTGCTGGTCCTGCCCGCTGCAGCGGCGGATCTGCCCCGGCTGGTGGACAACGCAGACCTGCTGATGGCGGATGACGCGGAAGCGCTGCTGGCCGACCTCGACAGCCGCAGCGAGGCGCTGCAGTTCGACATCGTCATCGTGACCGTCGACTCGCTCGACGGCGAAACGCCGCGGAATTACGCGGAGGACTTCTTCTGGTACAACAACTACGGCCTCGGCGAGGACCGCGACGGCGCGCTCCTGCTCGTGGCCATGGACACGCGCGACTGGTACATCGCCACGCATGGCTTCGGCATCACCGCCATCACCCCCGCCGGGCGAGAGGCCATGGTGGACCGCTTCCTGCCCCAGCTCTCGAACGCTGAATATGCCGCGGCATTTTCCACATTCGCGGAGGAATGTGAGGATTATGTCAACCAGGCGAGGAACGGCTCGGCCTATGACACGGGGAACCTGCCTGACGAGCCGTTTGAAGCGCCGGGCTTCCTGTGGGTCGTGGCCTGCCTGCTGTTCGGCGCGCTCATCGGCGGCATCACGGTCGGCGTGATGGCAGCGAAGCACAAGACGGTGCGCCGCCAGCCCGCTGCGAACAGCTATGTTGTGCAGGACAGCCTGCACCTGACGCAGCAGTCCGATCTGTTTCTCTATGCCAACACGACGCGCACGGCGCGCCCGAAGGACAACGACCGCAGCGGAAGCGACGCGCATTCCGGCTCCGGCGGCTCGTCGTTCGGCGGCGGCGGGGGAAAGTTCTGAGGCAGCACCTGAGAATATGCACCAAGCCGGAGGCACTGCCTCCGGCTTGCGGTGGTTTTATGGGAAAATGAGGGTATCGATGGAGCGTTGTAGGGGAGCGGCTGCAAGTGGAAAATTGAAAATGGAGAGTGGAAAGTTTTGCAAGGCTGCCGGTTGCGCGTTGTAGGGGAGCGGCATGCCGCTCCCGGCGCAGCACCGGCGCAATCAACAGGCTGTCGTTAAAATGGTAAAAGCCTCCGATTTGTCATTGCGAGGAGGCCGCAGGCCGACGTGGCAATCTCGCAGTACAATGGTAGATAGCAGGAAGGCCTCGGCGAATTCGCAAGCTGTTGCAGGAGATTGCCACGGGCGCAAAGCGCCCTCGCAATGACAATTCGGGGGCAGTCGCCATTTTAACAGCGGTTTGTATCGGCTGCAAGTGCAGCGCCGGGCCTGGCTGTCCTCGCCCCTACAATGGCGGGTGCAGGACGCCAGCCTACAGTCCCATTGTCCTCTGCAGCTTCTTCAGCGCATGCTCAAACTCCTCCGGCAGGGGGCAGGAGAGCGTCATCTCCTCGCCGGTGCGGGGGTGCAGGAACGTCAGCTCCTTCGCGTGGAGGCACTGCGAATGCAGGCCGAGCTCCGGCTTGCCGATGCCGTAGACCGGGTCTCCCGCGATGGGGTGGCGGATCCACGCCATATGCACGCGGATCTGGTGCGTGCGGCCGGTCTCGAGGCGGCAGCGCAGGTGCGTATACTGCCCGTAGCGCGCGATGACCTCCCAGTGCGTCACGGCCTCGCGGCTGTTCTTCTCCGTGACGGCCATGCGCTTGCGGTCGCGCGGGTCGCGGCCGATGGGCGCATTGACCGTGCCGCTGTCCTCGCGGAAGCCGCCGCGGACGATGCACTCATAGGTGCGGCGCAGCGTGTGGTCGCTGAGCTGGGCGGCAAGGCGCCGGTGGGCAAAATCGTTCTTCGCCACGATGAGCAGGCCGGTCGTGTCGCGGTCGATGCGGTGGACGATGCCGGGGCGGCGCTCGCCGCCCACGCCGGACAGGCTGTCGCCGCAGTGATAGAGCAGGGCGTTGACGAGCGTGCCGTCCTCGTGCCCGGCGGCCGGGTGGACGACAAGCCCCTTCGGCTTATTGATGACGAGCACGTCCCCGTCCTCATAGACAATGTCGAGCGGGATATCCTGCGCGGCGGTCTAGACGGCCCCGGCCTCCGTGCGCGCGTTTTTCCGCACGGGCGCGCCGCCGCAGGTCACGCCGCCCTCGGCGAGCAGGCGCTGCACGGCGCTGCGGGTCAGCTCCGGCAGGCAGCCCGCCAGAAAGACATCCACGCGCAGGCCATCCTGCGCTGCTGTGAATTCCATAATAAGCCCCCTCAGAGCCGCAGCGTGTCGCGCACGTCGCCGGAGAGCGTCTTCCAGGTGAACACGCCGTCCTCCAGCGTCATATAGCCATGCCAGCTCCCGGCCTTCGGGATGGAGACGGAGCCGGGATTCAGGACATAGATGCCGTCGCGCAGGGTGCGGCGGGGGATGTGCGTGTGGCCGTGGAGCAGGACGTCGCCCGGATGCAGGGGCGGCAGATGGTCCTCGTTAAAATGGTGGCCGTGCGTGGCATAGATAAGATGGCCCGCCGACTCGAGCAGGCAGTAGTCCGCAAGAACGGGGAAGGGCAGCACCATCTGGTCGACCTCGGCCTCGCAGTTGCCGCGCACACAGAAAATGTCTGCCTGCCGCTCCTGCAGCAGGGCGATGACCTCTTTCGGCGCATAGCCCTCGGGCAGGTCGTTGCGCGGGCCGTGATACAGCAGATCGCCGAGGAAGAGCATACGCGGCGCTTCCTCGCGCTTCCAGGCCTCGAGGAGCTGGCGGCAGTAGTGGGCAGAGCCGTGCAGGTCCGAGGCAATGATCCATTTCATGGTTTCTTCGTTCCTTTCCGTTGCAATTCTCCCCCGATCATACCACAAATGCGGCAAAACGGCAAGGAAAAACCTCTGGGGCAGCACCGCACAATTGCTTCTTCGGCCTTCGCCGGATCTTTTTCGCCAATCTGTCGGCTCGAAAAGTTTGAGGTATTGCGCAGCCGTTGGCGGCTTTGCCCCCTGCGGATACACAAAGCACTCTGCACGTTTCAAGCCTTGTCTCGACAAAAAGCTCTCGCCGAACGCTCTCGAGAAATAATGCGGTGCTTCCCGAATTATTTCGGACATCAGGGTTGACAAAGTCACTGTTTTCCCCTATACTGAATACCAGATTTTACGAAAGGAGGCGCGCAGAATGTCCTATCTGTTCTTTACATCGGGTTCTATTTTGGTCCAGGGGACCGGTCTGTCGGTTTTGCGCGCCCGGAAGCGGGGATAAAAGGCCCTGTTTTGTTCCTTGTTGTGCGCTTCTCCGGCAGGAGAGGCGTTTTTTATTTATTGCGGCAGTGCCTTTGAGAGAGAAGGCCGTTACAGTCAGCATATCAACATCCCCCGGCAATCAGAAAAAAGGAGAGATCTTCTATGGAAACGCAATCGATCCCGTGGCGGGAGAAGGTGCAGCTCATCGTGCGCTTTCTGCGCGGCAGCATCCACTATTTTGTCGTGGCCCTGCTGTGCGCCTGCCTCGGGATGGTATTCAATGCCCTCACGCCGCAGGTCATCCGCCTGACGGTGGACTCCATCCTCGGCGCGGAGCAGCCGTCGCTCCCGGCGTTTCTGCAGCCGCTTCTGCCGCTGCTGCAGGCGCAGAAGCTCCACGCGCTGTGGCTCGCGGCCGCGGCCGTGCTGCTGCTGGCCCTGCTGCGCGGCTTCTGCAACTATGGCCAGCGCACGCAGCTTTCGCGCGGGTCGGAGTCGTTCGTCAAGCGCATCCGCGACGGGCTGTATGACCACATCCAGCACCTGAGCTTTTCGTGGCACACGGCCCACTCCACGGGCGAGATCATCCAGCGCTGCACCTCGGACGTCGACGTCATCCGCACGTTCGTGTGCAACCAGCTCGTCGAGGTCGTGCGCACGGTCTTCCTCATCATTTTATATCTCGTCATCATGTTCCGGATGAACGTGCAGCTGTCGTTCGTGGCGCTGGCGTTCATCCCGATCGTCGGCCTGTCGTCCGGTGTGTTCTACCGGCGCATCTCCGGCCGCTTTCAGGCGGCGGACGAGGCCGAGGGCGACCTGACGACCTGTGCGCAGGAGAACCTGACCGGCGTGCGCGTTGTGCGTGCCTTCGGCCGCGAGCGCTTCGAAACGGACCGCTTCTGCGAAAAGAACGAGAAATATGCCAGCCTGTGGATCCGCCTCGGCCGTCTGCTCTCGGTCTACTGGGCCTCCGGCACGCTGCTGACGTGCCTGCAGGTCATGGTCATCATCGTCTGCGGCATCGTCGAGAGCGTGCACGGCAATATGACGCTCGGCGAATTTCTCGCCTTCATCAGCTATAACGAGGCCCTGTCGTGGCCGGTGCGCTCGCTCGGCCGCGTGCTTTCGGACATGAGCAAGGCGGGCGTGTCGCTTGACCGTGTGGGCTATATCCTGCGCGCGCCGGAGGAGAAGGACGCGCCCGAGGCCGCGCCGCACAGCGCGGCGGGCGACATCGTCTTCGACCATGTGACGTTCGGCTACGGCGAAACGCCCGTGCTGCAGGACGTCTCGTTCACGATCCCGCAGGGAAGCACGTTTGCCATCCTCGGCGGCACCGGCTCGGGCAAGAGTACGCTCGTGCATCTGCTCGACCGGCTGTACGACCTGCAGGAGGGCCGCATCACCATCGGCGGCGTGGACATCCGCAGCTTTACGCGCGAGAGCCTGCGCAGCCAGATCGGCCTTGTGCTGCAGGAGCCGTTCCTGTTCTCGCAGACCATCCGCGAGAACATCGCCGCCACGCGCCCCGGTGCGCCGCAGGAGGAGCTGCGCAGCGCCGCGGCCATTGCCTGCGTGGACGAGGCCATCTGCGAATTCCCGGAGGGCTATGAGACGCTCGTGGGCGAGCGCGGCGTGACGCTGTCCGGCGGGCAGAAGCAGCGCGTGGCCATTGCGCGCATGCTGATGCAGAGGGCGCCCATCATGGTGTTTGACGACTCGCTCTCGGCCGTGGACGCCGAGACGGACGCAAAGATCCGCGCCGCCCTGCACGAATCGCTCGGCAAGGCGACGGTGCTGCTCATCTCCCACCGCGTGACGACGCTCATGCAGGCCGACTGCATCCTCGTGCTCGACGGCGGCCGCGTCTCGGAGCTGGGCACACACGCCGAGCTCATCGCCAAGCCCGGCATTTACCGCGATATCTATGACATCCAGATGAGCAGCGACGACCGCCGTCTGCTCGGAAAGGAGGGAGCCTGATGCCTGCCTTTGATGAACAGGACTATACCAAGTCGTTCCAATGGGGCATCTGGAAGCGCCTGATGCCCGTCATGCGGCCATACCGCCGCGATTTTGTGAGCATGTTCGCCTTCAACCTGATCACGGCCGCCATCGACGTCGTGCTGCCGCTGTTCCAGCGCTATGCCATCTCAAATTATATCGAGGCCGGGACGCTGTCTGGCCTGCTGCCCTACACGCTGTGCTATTTCGGCGTCATCCTGCTGCAGGCTCTGTCCGTTGTGGCCTTTGCGCGCAACTCCATGAAGATCGAGATGTGCGCCGGGCGCGACATGCGCGCGAACCTCTTCACACACCTGCAGACGCTGTCGTTCTCGTTCTATAACGTCACGCCGGTAGGCTATCTGCTCAGCCGCGTCATGAGCGACACCTCGCGCATCGCCTCCATGGTCGCGTGGAACCTGACGGATATCCTCTGGGCCATGTTCTATGTGCTCGGCACGTTCGCCGCGATGCTGCTGCTCAACTGGAAGCTCGCCCTTGTCGTTATCGTCATCGTGCCGGTCATCGCCGTGCTCACGGGCTATTTTCAGAATCGCATCCTGCACTGGAACCGCCGCGTCCGCAAGCTGAACTCCCGCATCACCGGAGCGTTCAACGAGGGCATCACCGGCGCGAAGACGTCGAAGACCCTCGGCATCGAGGAGCAGAACACGGCCTCGTTCCGAGCGCTGACAAAGGAGATGCACGACTGCGGCATCCGTGCTGCGCGGCTGAACGCCGTGTATATCCCCCTCGTGCTGTTCTGCTCCACGGCGGCCGTGGCCATCGTGCTGCTGCGCGGCGGCTATATGGTGCAGGAGCAGGTACTGCAGATCGCCACGCTCTCAGCCTTCACGACCTACGCCGTCGGCATTTTCGAGCCGATCCAGATGACGGCCGCGAACATCGCAGAATTCATCTCGCTGCAGGCCTCCATTGAGCGCGTGACAGGCCTGCTGGACGAAAAGCCGCAGATCGCCGACACACCGGAGGTCATCGCCCGCTACGGCGACGCCTTCCACCCCAAGCGCGAAAACTGGGAGCCGCTGCGCGGCGACATCGAGTTCCGCGACGTCACGTTCCGCTATCCGGACGGCGGCGAGGACGTGCTGTCGCACTTCTCGCTGAAAATCCCCGCCGGAACGACCGTCGCCATCGTCGGGGAGACCGGTGCGGGCAAGAGCACGCTTGTGAACCTCGCCTGCCGCTTTTTTGAGCCGACGTCCGGCCAGATCCTCATCGACGGCCGGGACTACCGTGAGCGCAGCCAGCTGTGGCTGCACTCGAACATCGGCTATGTGCTGCAGAATCCGCACCTGTTCTCCGGCACGATCCGCGAGAACATCCGCTACGGCTGCCCCGATGCCACGGACGCCGAGGTCGAGGCAGCGGCGCGGACCGTTTCGGCCGATCAGGTCGCGGCCAAGCTCGAAAAGGGCTGGGACAGCGACGTCGGCGAGGGCGGCGACCGCCTGTCCACGGGCGAAAAGCAGCTGATCTCTTTTGCGCGCGCCGTGCTGGCCAATCCGCGCATCTTCGTGCTCGACGAGGCGACGTCCTCCATCGACACGCAGACGGAGCAGCTTATCCAGAACGCCATCGACCACCTGCTGCGCGACCGCACGTCGTTCCTGATCGCCCACCGCCTGTCCACCATCCGCAAGGCGGACCTCATCCTCGTCGTGCGCGACGGCCGCATCGTCGAGCAGGGCAGGCACCTGGAGCTGCTGCAGAAGGGCGGCTATTACCACGACCTCTATACCCGCCAGTTTGCCGAGGAAAGCGCCGCTAGAATTTTGAAGTAAGGCAGTGAAATTGTAGGGGCCGGGCTGTCCCCTCCCGGTGCCGCACCAGCGTAATAAACAGGCTGCCGTTAAAATGGTAACGGCCCCCGACTTGTCATTGCGAGGCCCCAACGGGGCCGTGGCAATCTCGGGAAGGCAGTTGCGATTTCGCCGAAGGCTTCCCCACGATCCGACTGTGTACTGCGAGATTGCCACGTCGGCCTGTGGCCTCCTTGCAATGACACGTCAGGGAGTGCCGTGGTGCACCAGCGCTCTCCTACGGTTTAATTCCCCTGTACAAGGCGCTCACTGAGTGCCGCTACAGACGCAATTGGTGCGTACCGTTTTCACGGTGGCTTGTACGGGACGGCAGTGCCTTCCCGAGATTGCC
>OHCF01001183.1_pt1 | contig 10620 bp, 7 predicted proteins | sample 1577511 | NCBI WGS metagenome assembly OHCF01 (sample SAMEA3879568, study PRJEB24766) | human gut metagenome | biome: human-associated habitat; feature: feces | place: USA | collected 1985/1987 | reverse complement strand
ATCGACGAGCTGGTGGCGACGCTGCAGAAACTCATGAAATGAGCCGCACCGCAAAGGAGGAACCACTTTGAAGCAATACCATGTCACCGGCATGAGCTGCGCGGCCTGCTCGGCGCGCGTGGAAAAGGCGGTGTCGAACGTGCCGGGCGTGACGGCGTGCTCGGTCAGCCTGCTGACCAACTCCATGGGGGTGGAGGGCACGGCGGCGGACCAGGCCGTCATCGACGCGGTGCAGGCCGCGGGCTACGGCGCATCGGTCAAGGGCGCGCAGCAGAGCGCAAGCCCCGCCGCCGGCGCCGACGCGCTGGCCGACCACGAGACGCCGAAGCTGCGGCGCAGACTGTTCTGGTCGCTGGGCTTTCTGCTCGTGCTGATGTACTTTTCCATGGGACACATGATGTGGGGCTGGCCGCTGCCGAAGTTTTATGACGGCAACCATGTCGCCATGGGCCTGACGCAGCTGCTGCTGACGGTGATCATCATGGTCATCAACCAGAAGTTTTTCATCAGCGGCTACAAGGCGCTCTGGCACCGCGCGCCGAACATGGACACGCTCGTGGCCCTCGGGGCGACGGCGGCATTCGTGTACAGTACCTATGCGCTCTTTGCCATGACGGGCGCGCAGGTGCGCGGCGACGATCAGGCCGTCATGGGCTATATGCATGACTTTTACTTTGAGTCCGCCACCATGATCCTCACGCTCATCACGGTGGGCAAGACGCTCGAGGCCCGCTCGAAGGGCAAGACGACCGACGCGCTGCGCAGCCTCATGGAGCTCGCGCCGAAGACCGCCGCCGTCGAGCGCGACGGCGCGGAGGTGACCGTTCCGGTCGAGCAGGTGCAGAAGGGCGATGTCTTCGTCGTCCGCCCGGGCGAGCGCATCCCGGTCGACGGTGTGGTGCTCGCCGGCACGAGCGCGGTCAACGAGGCGGCGCTCACGGGCGAGAGCATCCCGGCCGACAAGGCGCCGGGCGCGTCCGTCTCGGCCGCGACGGTGAACCAGTCGGGCTTTCTCAAGTGCCGCGCCACGCGCGTCGGCGAGGACACGACCCTCTCGCAGATCATCCAGATGGTCAGCGACGCGGCGGCCACGAAGGCGCCGATCGCGAAGATCGCGGACAAGGTGTCCGGCGTGTTCGTGCCGTCGGTCATGGGCATCGCGCTCGTGACGTTTGTCGTCTGGATGCTGCTCGGCCGCACCGTGGGCTACGCGCTCGCGCGCGGCATCTCCGTGCTCGTCATCAGCTGCCCGTGCGCGCTCGGCCTCGCCACACCGGTGGCGATCATGGTCGGCAGCGGCATGGGCGCGAAAAACGGCATCCTGTTCAAAACTGCCGTTTCACTCGAAAAAACCGGCAAGGTGCAGATCGTCGCGCTCGATAAAACTGGCACCATCACAAGCGGCGAGCCCCGCGTCACGGATATTTTACCCGCCCCGGGCATCACCGAAAAAAACCTTCTGGAAGCCGCAAGTGCGCTCGAGAAAAAGAGCGAGCACCCGCTCGCCAAAGCCATCATGGCGCGCGCTGAGGAGATCGGCGTGCAGGCAAAAGAAGTCACAGACTTCATGGCAAAGCCCGGCAATGGCCTCACCGCTGCCCTGAACGGCGAAGTTCTCGCAGGCGGCAACCTGAAGTTCATCTCCACGCAGGCAGATGTCCCCGCAGATTTTAAAGAAAAGGCCGAAGCCCTCGCGCAGTCCGGCAAAACCCCGCTGTATTTCAGCAGGGGCGGTAAGCTTATCGGCGTTATCGCCGTAGCGGATGTCATCAAGGAAGACAGCCCGCAGGCCATCCGCGAGTTGCAGAACATGGGCATTCACGTCGTCATGCTCACCGGTGATAACGCCCGCACCGCAGAGGCCATAGGCCGACAGGCAGGTGTTAATGAAGTCATCGCAGGCGTCCTGCCGGACGGCAAGGAAAACGTCATCCGCAAGCTCAGAGAGCAGGGCGAAGTCATGATGGTCGGCGACGGCATCAACGACGCGCCCGCCCTTACCAGGGCCGACATCGGTGTCGCCATCGGCGCCGGTACGGATATCGCCATCGACGCCGCAGATGTCGTGCTCATGAAAAGCCGCATGTCCGATGTTCCTGCGGGCATCCGTTTAAGCCGCGCCACACTGCGCAATATCCACGAAAACCTGTTCTGGGCGTTCATTTATAACATCATCGGCATCCCGCTCGCGGCAGGCGTGTTCATTAACCTGCTCGGCTGGCAGCTGAACCCTATGTTCGGCGCGGCAGCCATGAGCCTTTCGAGCTTTTGTGTCGTCACAAACGCGCTTCGTCTGAATTTATTGAACATCCGCAGTACGAAGCACGATAAAAAAATAAAATCGGCAAAACCCGCCGAAATGAAAACCATCGAAGTAAAGGAGACAAAAACCATGGAAAAAACAATTAAGATTAACGGCATGATGTGCCCGCATTGCGAAGCCACTGTCAAAAAGTGTCTGGAGGCGTTCCCGCAGGTCACATCTGCAGAAGTCAGCCACGAAAAGGGCACGGCGGTCATTCAGCTCAATGCTGAAATTTCCGATGCCGAGCTCAAGAAAGCCATCGAAGATAAGGGCTACGAGGTCGTAGGCTGAGTTTGATAAAGCTTGACACAAATTTAATCTGTGTTACAATAAAAGCACTGCCTGTGTTGAGGGCAGTGCTTTTGCATTTTACAATTTGTTCACAGCAAATTGGCTTTTTAGAAAGAATAACGGCGTAAAATTAACATAAAGCTAACGTAAAGCAAACGGATAAAGTTTCGCCCGCCTTTTTCAAAGGCGGCGGATTCCAAAGGCAGCGCCTTTGGTCGTCGTTCGCAAACGACGAAACCTTTTTGCCTCCCCAAAAACTAGGAAGGTAGGCTCAACAGTCCGGTGAATTGTTGAGCCGTAGGGAACCCAGTTGCATGGGTTCCCTGAAAGGCGGCACAAAGCCGCCTTTTCAAAAAACACACAGCCAAAGAATACTAAAGAAGAGATGAGGAAATCACATGGCACGAGAGCGGTATCTGCTGGACGATACGGAAGACACCATTCATGAAAACGAAATCAAGCCGCAGACCGCGGCGGATAAACGCAAAAACTGGTGGGATTATCACAAGGTGCACGTCCTGCTCGTCGCGCTCGCCATAGCCGTCGTCGGCTATTTCATATATTCGGTCACATCCAAAACGGAACCCGATTATACCATCACCGTCATGACGCAGTATACCGTGCCGAGCGACCTGCAAACCGATATTCAGGAGCTTTTCGAGAAATATGCAGACGACCGCAACGGTGACGGCGAAACATACGTCGCCATGAATTTCTGCCGCTTTAATACAAGCGGCACCTCGGAGTTTGAAACATCAGAGCTGCAGGCCTCGTTCGTCAAGTTCGCGACCGATGCCTCCGCCGGTGACAGCATGATTTTCGCCTACGATGACGCAAGCTATAAATACCTCGATCAGGACGATTTAGAAGGCTTCTTTGGCCCCGTAGACGGCACCGATAACGACTATTACCTCTGGAAGGACATTCCGGCGTTGAACAACTTAGAGCTCAACCACTATAATGAGGAGGGCGCAACGAAAGAAAGCGTGCTTTCCGTCCTCGGTGAGCTCAAGGTCGCCGTCCGTACAGAAGACGGCGCTGCGTTCAAAAAGCAGGAGAAGATCGATTACCGCAATGACAGTGTCAAGCTGTACGAGCGTCTTTTGAACGACGAACCCGCAAATACCGAAAATTAAATGAGAGAGCTGCACATTTTTACGCGCAGCTCTCTTTTTTCTTTGACAGAACCACGCAGACGGACTATAATAAGCACATAGTATACCATGTCGGTATACATCATCCGAATTCACGAAAAAGGATGGGATAAAAATGAAACTGAAACAACTTTTAACCGCCATCAAGTATCGCGCGGAGCAGGTGCCGGACGTCGACATCACCGACCTTGTGTACGATTCCCGCAAGGCTGTGCCGGGCTGCGCGTTCGTCTGCCTGCGCGGTGCGAATGCAGATGGCCATAAGTACGTGAAAATGGCAGCGGAAAAAGGTGCCGCCGTCATCATCGCAGAGGAGCTCGTGGAAGCGCCCGTGCCGGTCATTTTAACGGAGAACACCCGCCTTGCCCTCGCATATTTGAGCGCCGAGTTCTTCGGCCACCCCGCAGAGCAGATGCACGTCATCGGCATCACGGGTACCAAGGGCAAAACGACCACCGCGTTCATGATGCGCTCCATTCTGGAGGCCGCAGGCCATAAAACCGGCGTCATCGGCACCATCGGCGTACTGTACGGCGATACCCTCGTTCAAACCGATAACACCACACCCGAAAACTACGAGGTGCAGAAGTTCATGCGCCAAATGGTCGACGCCGGCTGCGAATACTGCGTTATGGAGGTCTCGTCCATCGGTCTTAAAGATCACCGCGTTGCAGGCTTCACGTTTGAGCTCGGCCTCTTCACGAATTTCTCCGAGGATCACATCGGCGGCGCAGAGCATAAAGATATGGCAGAGTACATGGCGTGCAAAAGCATGCTGTTCCGCATGTGCCGCACCGGCATCATTAATATCGATGACCCGAATTATACCGGCATCATCAAAAATCATACGTGCAATATTGTTACCTACGGCTACGATAAATCGGCCGATTTTGTTGCGCATGGGGAAGAACTCGTTACCACACCGGGCTTTCTCGGCGTGCGCTTCTCCGTCACAGGCAAGCTGAATTTTACCGCGGATGTCGCCATTCCCGGCAAGTTCAACGTCTATAACGCCCTGTGCGCCATCACGGCGTGCAGCGTTTTGAATATCCCCGTCACTGCCATGCAGCAGGGGCTTAAAACCGTCAAAGTCAAGGGCCGCGTGGAGCCTGTGCCGATGCCCGGCGATTTCACCCTGCTCATCGATTATGCGCACAACGCCGTCAGCATGCAGAGCATTTTGACAACGCTGCGCGCCTATCACCCGAAGCGCCTCATCTGCATGTTCGGCGCAGGCGGCAATCGCCCCAAGGTGCGCCGTTTCGAGATGGGCGAGGTCAGCGGCAATTTAGCCGATCTCTCCGTCATCACGGCAGATAACTCCCGTTACGAAAATGTGCTCGATATTTTAGCGGACATCAAGGTCGGCCTTGCAAAGACCGACGGCAAATACATTGAAATTCCCGACCGCCGCGAAGCCATCCGCTGGTGCATTGAAAACGCACAACCCGGCGACATTATTGTCCTCGCAGGCAAGGGTCACGAAGATTATCAGGAGATCGAGGGTAAGAAATACCCGTTTGACGAGCGTGTCGTCATTCGGGAAATCCTTGATTCCATGAAATAAAGCTCATAAATTACTTTCGGGAAAGGACTTGTGCAGAAATGAATAAGGAAATCACACTGGAACAGCTCGCTTCTTATGAGACCGCGTTCGACGGTGACCGCGCGAACCGTATCGCCATGGATGCTGTCACGAAGAATGGGGTCAACAACGCCGCCATGCACTTTGAGAACGCCCGCGAAATGCGCCATACGTTCAACATTTCTTTGGAGCAGGGCGACATCACGAATCAGAAGCAGAGCGGCCGCTGCTGGATGTTCGCGGCGCTCAATACAATGCGCTTCCGCATTATCAAAAAGCTCGGCGTCAAAACGTTTGAGCTCTCCCAGAACTACGCGCTGTTTTTCGATAAGCTTGAAAAGAGCAACTATTTTCTCGAGAGCATCTTAGAGACGCTCAACGAGCCCACCGCAGGCCGCCTTGTTACATATTTGCTTTCCGGTCCGCTCGGCGACGGCGGCCAGTGGGATATGTTCGCAAACCTCGTAGAGAAGTACGGCGTCGTGCCGAAGGAAGTCATGCCGGAAACCGCCGCATCCTCCTCCACGCGTGAGATCATCGGCTACCTCACCGAAAAGCTGCGTGAGTTTGCCTGCACGCTGCGCACCGCGTATCAGAACGGCGCTTCCATGGAAGCGCTCCGTGCAAAGAAGGACGACATGATGCAGACCATCTATAACATGCTGTGCATCAGCCTCGGCAAGCCGCCTGTGAAGTTCGATTTCGAGGTCAAGACCCCGAACGGCTTCGTGCGCGACCTCGGCATCACTCCGCAGTCGTTCTTCAAAAAGTACGTCGACATGGATCTTTCCCAGTACATCAGCCTCATCAATGCGCCGACGTCCGATAAGCCCTACGGCAAGACCTACACCGTCGCGTTCCTCGGTAACGTCGCAGAGGGTCGCCCCGTCAAGTACCTCAACCTGCCCATTGAAGACCTGAAAGCGGCAGCCATCGCCCAGATGAAGGACGGCCTGCCGGTTTGGTTCGGCTGCGATGTCGGCAAGCGCAGCGTTCGCGACGGCGGCGTTATGGATTTGAACGCCCTCGACCTCGAAACGCTCTTCAACACCGAGTTCACCATGGATAAAGCTCAGCGCCTCGATTATGGACAGAGCCTCATGACGCACGCCATGGTTTTCCAGGGCGTCAATATCGACGATAACGGTAAGCCGAACCGCTGGAGAGTCGAAAACAGCTGGGGCAAGGACGCCGGTGTAGACGGCTACTACATCATGAGCGACGCTTGGTTCGACGAGTATATGTATCAGGTCGTCGTCGATAAAAAGTACCTCACAGAAGAACAGCGCAAAGCGCTTGAGCAAGAGCCGATCACGCTCCAGCCGTGGGATCCGATGGGCTCCCTCGCTTCGGTGCGCTAAACGAAAGGAAACTACTGCATTTATGAATTTAAAGGTATCTGAGATCGCCGAAATGTGCGGCGGCAGGCTCGTCGGCAGCGGCGAAAATACCGTCACGTCGTTTTATACCGACAGCCGCGAGACGACGCCCGGCAAAATGTTCGTGCCCATCCGCGGCGAAAACACCGATGCACATCGCTTTATCCCGCAGGTCTTCGCATCGGGTGCGGCAGCGACTTTTTCCGAAGAGCCGCTCGATGCCCCCGCAGGCGATGTTGTCTACGTTGAAAACACCCGCGCGGCACTGCAAAAGGTCGCGGAACGCTATCGCGAGCGCTTCAATATCCCGGTCATCGGCATCACGGGCAGCGTAGGCAAGACCACGACAAAGGAAATGGTCGCTTTAGCTGTTTCCGCCGGTCTCAAAACGATGAAAACCGCCGGCAATGCGAACAGCCAGATCGGCCTGCCCATGACCGTTCTGCGCATCACGCCGGAGGACGAAGCCGCCATTGTTGAAATGGGCGTCAGCATGCCCGGTGAGATGGCGCGCATCGCAAAAGTCGCAAAGCCGAACATCGCCGTCATGACGAATATCGGCGTGTCGCACATCGAGTTCATGAAAACACGCGAGAACATCATGAAAGAGAAGTTCGGCATCACGGATTACCTGCCAAACGGCGGCAAGGTGTTCGTAAACGGCGATGACGACCTGCTTTCCACATTAAAAAGCACCCCGGAAAAGCAGATCGTGCGCTTCGGTCTCGGTGAAAATTGCGACTGGCGCGCCGTAGAGCTTGAGGCCGATACGGAGGGAACAAGGTTTATCTGTGTGCACGACGGTAAACGCGTAGAAATGTACGTCCCCGTTGCCGGCGAGCACAACGTGCGCAACGCCCTTGCCGCTGTCGCGGTCGCTGTGGAAGTCGGCGTTCCGGAGGAAAAAGCCGTCGCGGCCATCCGCACCTATGCACCGCCCGCCATGCGCCAGCAGATTAAAGAAGCGCATGGCATCACGCTGGTCGACGATACCTATAACGCCAGCCCCGATTCCATGCGTGCCGCTTTGAAAATTCTCGGCGGCCTGAAAGCGACCGGCAAAAAGTACGCCGTACTTGCCGATATGCTGGAGCTCGGCGATTACGCAGAGCGCGGCCACTATGAAACCGGCGCGTTTGCGGCGGAAAACGGCACCGATGTCCTTATCGGCGTCGGCCCGCTCGCAAAGCACATCGTCGAGGGCTTTAAAAATCGTGAGAACAGCGTGTGGTTCGCCTCGAATGCGGAAGCCATCGCGTATCTGAAAGACCGTCTGCATCCCGGTGATGCCGTGCTGTGCAAAGGTTCCCGCGGCATGCACATGGATGAAATCATCCATGCCCTTTCGGAATAAGCCCGTATACTATAATATATTTAATATATATCGCAATATAAAGACAAAAAAGCCGGCAAGTTCCTTTTCGCTTGCCGGCTTTTTTGCAAAACGGAGGAAAGTTGTATGAAAACAAGATTACTGCGCCCGGAAGAAAACTGGAAATCAAATCTCACCATGGCTGTCGCCTTTGAGGGAGATTACGACCTCGAAAAAGCCAAAGAAAGCGCCGCTCGTGAGCGCACCGAAGAAGAAAAGAGGGAAGACGCCCGCAACCGCTGCTTCGGCACATTTTTAGACGACGATGAGACCATCTGCGGTGTTGTGAACAGCCGCGAGTACCTCTGCCGCTTCGACGGCGGCACGTATAAGCTCGGCGGTGTAGGCGGTGTTTCTACATTGCCGCAGTACCGCCGCGGCGGCGTTATCCGCGCTTGCATGACGGCCTCTCTCAAAGACATGTACGCAAACAATTTCACGTTCGCTTTTTTGTATCCGTTCAGCATGCAGTATTACCGTAAGTTCGGCTTTGAAGCCGGTGCGCCGGAATACCGCTGGTCGGTGCCGTTCACAGCGATGAAGCCGCAGGATGTCGGCGGGCACGTCGAGCAGATCTTCCCCGGCGGCGATTTCACCCCGCTTCTCACCGTCTATAACACGTTCTATGCAGACCACAACCTCTCCGCCGTCCGCGAAACGTATGATAAAGGTCTCGAAAAAGCGAACCTCTGGAACGATAAGCGCTACGTATTCGTCTGGTACAATAACGAAAATCAGCCGCGCGGCCTGATGATTACCCATAAAATCGAAGAAGACGGCGTCACATATCTTGACTGCACCCACACGTTCCAAAGCCCCGGCGGTTTCCTCGCGTGCGATGCCGAAGCGTTCAACGGCTTGCTGTTCTTCGCAAAATCCGCTTTCTCGTCGGATTACGAGAAGCTTCGCTTCACCGTCCCGTCTGATATGCGCTTAGAGCAGCTCATCGGCGAAAACACGCGCACGTTCTGCTCTGTGTTCCCAAACGGCATGCTGCGCGTTGTCAACGTCGAGCGTGTTTTAGAAAACTGTGCTTGCCGCGGCACAGGGGAGATCACCCTTAGTATCGAAGACGATATCATCACGGAAAATAACGGCACATGGCGCCTGCACTTTGCCCCCGGCGAGCAAAATAAAGTCGAAAAAACCGACGCCGTACCGGACCTCATCCTCAACATCCGCGCCTTTTCTGCCCTCATCACCGGCGCCCGCGCCGCCGCCGATATCCCCTGGATGCCCGACGTCCGCCTCCTCCGCCAAGCTCCCACCGTCCCCAACGTCTTCTACCCCAAAAAGTGCTCCATGATGGATCTGTTCTAAGCATATTAATTTTATTGTAGAATTATTAGTAACAATTACGAAAAAAAGAAGAGATTATAGGGGGTAATTAGTGCGTTGCACAGGATTTTAAAAACGAATTGACAATAAGCGTGTCGAATGGTATCATTAAAATGTATAACAATACTTATAAGAATATAAGGTGCGTGAATATAAATGAATAACAGAAAGTTTGCGCTTTCTATGATCATGAAGTTCTCCATTTTTGCATTGCAATTCGGCTTTTTTGCCATGGTTTTGTTCCAATATTACGGCCCAAGACTTTTCCGTAGAGCAGACAGCATCGGATATGCGGTCACATTGATTCTCTATGCCATCGTATACGTAGCGCTCGGCAATCTTTTCCGTGCGTTTAAAATTACAGATTATTCCATAGCAGAAACTATTTTTTCGCAGTTTCTGTCCTTTGGTATGGCAGATTTGCTGCTCTATGGCGAATTCTGCATGATTCGCCATAATTATGTAAACTTAATTCCCGGCATTCTCACGGTGCTTTGCCAGCTTTTGGCGGCAGCGTGCTGGGCTCTTGTCGGCAAGCGTTTTACCATCGCGTTCGGCAAGCCGGAAAAGACCCTTGTCATCTTCGGCGCGGATAATGTGAATGAGTTTCTACAAAAATTTGATAAGATTGGTCATATCTTCACCATCGAAAAGGTCGTTTCTGCGGATATTCTGAAGGGCGACTGGAAAAAAGAAGTCGCTCCCTATCAGGCTGTCATTTTCTATGAGGTTTCCTCTAAAAAACGTTCAGAGGTGATCTGGTACTGCATGCAGAGCCGCAAAAGCCTCTATATCACGCCGCAGCTCAGTGAGATCACCATGGAAGGCTTCGGAGCGCGTCATCTGATCGATACGCCCATGATGAAATATGAGTACCGAAGCGAGCGTTTCTGGTACAACCTTGTCAAGCGCGTGGTCGATATTCTGCTTTCCCTTACGGCACTTATTCTGCTTTCCCCGCTGCTTCTTCTTACAGCCTTGGCCATCAAGCTCGAGGATCGCGGCCCTGTGTTCTATAAGCAAAAGCGCTGCACCAAAAACGGCGAGGTTTTTGAAATTCTCAAGTTTCGTAGTATGATCGTAGATGCGGAAAAAGAGGGGGAAGTCATACCGGCAAAAGAAGATGACGAAAGGATCACCCCTGTCGGAAAATTTATAAGAAAGACCAGAATTGATGAATTGCCGCAGTTTATTGA
>OHCF01001180.1_pt1 | contig 10648 bp, 11 predicted proteins | sample 1577511 | NCBI WGS metagenome assembly OHCF01 (sample SAMEA3879568, study PRJEB24766) | human gut metagenome | biome: human-associated habitat; feature: feces | place: USA | collected 1985/1987 | reverse complement strand
GCTGCCAATGTGAGGTAGCGAGAGCGTGCCTTCGGGGAATTTGTTCATTTGCACACTCTCTAATATCCATAATTCTTTAACCCTCCTCTGAGAAATCTTATCTCTTCATATGTTTTCTTTTACCTGAATTATACACTAAACAATTTATTATTACAAAATTTATAAACATATCTTTAGATTTTTTCTGGTTATCACAAGAATCTCCGTCGTATCAGCACCACTGCCACATCGTTTACATTTGTCCCGGTTGCCCCGGTGATGATCAGCCCTCCCGTCTTTTGAAGTGCATGATAAGCATCATTCTCTTTCAGCACTTCATAAATGTTCATTCCTGCTCTCCGCAGTTTTTCTTTTGTATTTTCATCGCAATAGCCACCGGCTGCATCGGTCGGTCCGTCGGTTCCGTCGCTTCCGACGCTGAAAATGGCAGTATTTTTGCATGCGGCCAGTCCTTCTGCCGCCGAAAGTGCCAGCTCCTGGTTGCGTCCGCCGAGTCCTTTTCCGGTCACGTGGACAATCGTCTCGCCTCCTGCGATAAAGGCAAGGCTTTTTTCTGTATTCTGATGTGTTTTTGCGATTGCTGCTAAAAATGCTCCTGCTTCTTTTGCTTCGCATTGCAGGGCATCGGTGAGGATCATGGTTTCATAGCCAAGTTTTTCGCAGGCTTCTTTTGCTGCCATGCACAGATTTCTGACACTTCCGGTGATGCTGGTTTCCACATTTGTTACGGTTTTCGCTGTCTCCATCTCCAGCAATGCTCTTGCCCTCTCACTGAGTTTTAAGTGATATTTTTCTGCAATTGCGATTGCATCTTCCGCGGTCGCAGAATCTGCACACGCCGGTCCTGATGCGATCATATCGAGCGGATCTCCAACGATATCGCTCAGTACAATCGCAAATATGGCTGCCGGTTCACAGAGTCTGGCAAATTTTCCACCTTTGACTGCGGATAATCGTTTGCGGATGGTGTTCATCTCCACAATGTCTGCCCCGCACGCCAGCAGCTGTTTTGTTATATCCGATAATTCTTCTGTACTTATCAATGGTTTTTCAAAAAGGGCAGAACCGCCTCCGGAAAGCAGAAATAATACCTGATCGTCTGCCTGCAATTCTTCTGTCAGCCCGATTACTTTCTGTGTGGCCGCAAAGGTATTTGCATCCGGAACCGGATGTCCTGCTTCAAAGCATTCGATCCCCGAAATCTCTCCCTGAATATGTCCGTATTTTGTGATCACAATCCCTTTTTCGATCTGACCTTTCAGAATGTCAGCGGATGCTTTTGCCATCTGCCAGGCTGCTTTTCCAACCGCCACAAGGTAAAGTTTTCCTTTTACCGGTTTTCTGTTTTTCAGTGCCTGTTTCACTGCCTCATCCGGCAGTACTTTTGTGATCGCTTCTTTTATGATTTTATCTGCTTCTTCTCGTAATGTCATATCATACCTCCATAAGTTTAAATTGAATACATTATATGTTACTTACTGCTTATAAAAGTAAATTTTTTGCCGACTAAGAGAAATTTGCTGCTCGCCGCTTAACATAAAAGAGGATTTTTCTTCAGCTAAGATACAAAAACGACAGAGAAAGTTTCCTCTCCCTGCCGCCTTCTTACCTTATTTATGCAAGCATTTCACATCTGCTCCTGATACCTGCCGCATTGCTGGACGCTTATTCAAAAATATCTTCGCCAAAACGTACTTTTGCATACGCCTTGATTGCCTCTACGCATTTGTCAAATCCAAGTTTGCTGCTGTCCAGACACAGATCGTAATTTCTGGCATCATTCCAGGTGCGTCCGGTATAATAATGGTAGAAATCACCTCGATACTTGTCTGTCTTTGCTATAAATTTCTCCATCTCTTTTTCCGTCATGGAGTTGCGTTCCATACCGCGTGCCAGGCAGTAATCCTGCGGTGCATGGATAAAGACGCTCATCACATCCGGGCGGTCTTTGAGAACAAAGTCTGCACAGCGTCCGATAAATACACAGGACTCTTTCTCTGCCAGTTCTTTGATCACTTTTGCCTGATAATTAAAGAGATTGTCTGCGGAGACAAATCCGCCATGATCCGGCTGGATCAGCCCGCCTTTGTAGATTCTTGTGGAATTTCCAAAGAGCGGATTATTGCGAAGTTTTTCATCTGCCTGATTGAACAGCTCTTCTTTGATTCCGCTGTCATCGGATGCCATACGCAGAATTTCTCTGTTATAACAGTTTACACCCAGATTTTCTGCCAGCATCTGACCGATGGTTTTTCCACCGCTTCCATACTGTCTTGCGATCGTAACGATCAGTTTTCCCATAGCACAAACCCCCTTTTATTCTCCAAGGTATGCTTTCTTGACAGACTCATCATTTAACAGCTTGTCTGCATCACCCTGTAAGATAATTTTGCCTGTTTCCAGGACATATGCTCTGTCTGCGATGGAGAGTGCTTTCTTTGCATTCTGCTCTACCAGAAGTACGGTCGTGCCGGCTGCACTGACTTTCTTGATAATTTCGAAAATCTCATTTACAAAAATCGGTGAAAGTCCCATAGACGGTTCATCCATAAGGATGATCTTCGGATGAGACATCAGTGCACGTCCCATTGCAAGCATCTGCTGTTCACCACCGGAAAGCGTACCTGCCATCTGGTTCTTACGTTCTTCCAGACGCGGGAAATGCTCATATACCATATCAAGTGTCTGTCTGATCTCGCCTTTGTCTTTTCGTGTATAAGCACCCATTTTCAGGTTCTGATAAACACTGAGTTGTGCAAATACGCGTCGTCCTTCCGGAACGTGTGCCATTCCCATAGAAACGATCTTGTGAGCCGGCACTTTTGTAATATCTTTTCCTTCGAAGAAAATATGGCCTGATTTCACCGGTGTCAGCCCTGTGACTGCATGAAGTGTTGTAGTCTTTCCGGCTCCGTTGGCACCGATCAGTGCGATGACTTCTCCCTGATTTACTTCAAAGGAACTTCCTTTGATTGCCTGAATCATACCGTAGTATACATTCAGATCTTTTACCTCAAGCATTGCCATAAGTCCATTTCCTCCTATTCTCCCAGATATGCTGTGATAACCTGCGGATCATTCAGTACTTCCGCAGTCGGTCCCTGTGCCAGTACTTTTCCGAAATTCAGTACGGTCAGCTCTTCACAGATACCGGAAACCAGTTTCATGTCGTGTTCGATCAGAAGGATTGTCATATTAAAATGATCACGCACAAAGCCGATCGTTTCCATCAGTTCTTTTGTCTCGTTCGGATTCATGCCGGCTGCCGGCTCATCCAGAAGCAGAAGCTTCGGATCAGTTGCAAGTGCTCTGGCGATCTCCAGTTTTCTCTGCTGTCCATATGGCAGATTAGAAGCCAGATACTCGGCATCCTTCTCAAGGCCGAACACTTTCAAAAGCTCCATCGCACGTTCATTCATCTCTTTTTCCACCTTACGGTAACGCGGCAGACGCAGAATCCCTTCGAGCGTATTGTAGTGATGATGATTGTGCAGTCCTACTTTTACATTGTCCAGTACGGACATCTGTGAGAACAGGCGGATATTCTGGAAAGTACGGGCGATACCTGCTTTGTTGATATCAATGGTCTTCTTTCCGGTAATGTCCTGTCCATCTAATTTTACAATACCTTCATCCGGTTTGTAAACACCTGTCAGCAAGTTAAATATGGTTGTTTTTCCGGCACCGTTCGGTCCGATCAGGCCATAGAGCTGACCTTTCCCGATATTCATATCAAATTCGGATACGGCACGCAGGCCTCCGAATGAAATGCTCAGATTCTTTACCTCTAACATGTTCTCCATATTATTTCGCCTCCTTTGCTTCTTTTCTCTTTGCAAGCAGACGCTTCGGTGAATAACGTTCTCTCATTTCCAGTGCTTTCGGGCTCCAGTTCAGAAGCATCATCACGATCAGGACGATTGCATAGATCAGCATACGGTAGTCATTCAGTCCGCGCAGAAGCTCCGGAAGCAGTGTCAGTACAACGGCTGCGATCATAGAACCTCTTGTGCTTCCGATACCGCCAAGTACAACAAATACCAGGATCATGATCGACTGGTTATAACCAAAGTTTTTCGGCAGTGCAGTCAGGGTAGCCAGGTTATGTGCATACAGAACACCGGCAACTCCGGCAAGGGCTGCTGAAATGATAAATGCCATCAGTTTATATTTTGTAATATTGATACCGACAGATTCCGCTGCGATACGGTTGTCACGGATGGACATGATCGCACGTCCGTCTCTGGAATGGATCAGATGCAGTACGATGACCAGTGTGATCAGCACCAGGATCACGCCGATAGTAAACGTAGAATCATTTGGTGTTCCGGTGATTCCCTGTGGTCCGTTAATGATAACATCTCCTCCGTCCATGTTCAGCGACATGGCATCCTTCATGGAAAAATGAAAACCATTTGCATCTTTTCCGATAAAGAATACATTGATCAGGTTCTTGATGATCTCACCAAATGCCAGGGTAACGATCGCCAGGTAGTCACCTTTCAGTCGCAGTACCGGTATCCCGATGAGCAGTCCGAACAGAGCTGCAACAGCAGCTCCGATCAGCAGTGCCAGAAAGAAACGAAGTCCATCCGGCATCATTCCTGCGCTGCATTTTGAGAAGAATGCACTGGAGAATGCACCCACACACATAAATCCTGCATGTCCAAGGCTCAGCTCACCTAAAATACCTACAACCAGGTTCAGGGAAACAGCCAGGATCACATAAACACAGAGCGGAACAAGAAGTCCTTTCATCAGACTGGACATCTGACCTCCTGCCAGCATTGCTTCTACGATGATATAAGCGAGGATGACGATTCCGTATGTGATCAGATTGTTTTTTGTCGTTTTGTTTAATTTTAATTTTTTCATCGCTGCCACCTACACTTTCTCCTGAATCTGCTTTCCAAGCAATCCGCTTGGTTTTACCAGAAGTACAACGATCAGAACTCCGAATACGATCGCATCTGCCATCTGAGAGGAAATATATGCTTTGCCGAGAATTTCAATAATACCAAGCAAAATACCTCCGATCAGTGCTCCCGGAATCGATCCGATACCGCCAAATACAGCGGCTACGAATGCTTTGATACCAGGCATGGCTCCGGTGTACGGTGTCAGAGAAGGATAAGCAGAACACAGCAGAACCGCTGCGATTGCTGCCAGTGCAGAACCGATTGCAAAGGTAAGGGCAATCGTTCCATTTACATTGATGCCCATCAGCTGTGCAGCACCTCGATCCTCCGAAACTGCCAGCATTGCCTGACCTGCTTTTGTCTTGTTGATAAACAGGGTCAGACCGATCATGATGATCATACATGCAAGAACAGTAACGATCGTCTCACCGGAGATCGTCAGTTTTCCGCCTGCAAGCACAGCTGCCGGAACTGTTACAACAGATGTAAAAGATTTTGTATCTGCACCGAACATCAGAAGTGCAAGGTTCTGAAGCAGATAGCTGACACCGATCGCTGTGATCAGAACAGCCAGCGGTGAAGATGCATTTCGAAGCGGACGGTAAGCAACACGCTCAATAACCAGTCCGAGAATCGTACAGATGACAACCGATAATATAACTGCCAGAATTGGATTCACGCCTAAAGAATTCATGGAGATAAAAGCTGCATAACCGCCTACCATGATGATATCACCATGTGCAAAATTCAGCATCTTTGCGATACCGTATACCATTGTATAGCCAAGTGCTATGATTGCATAGACACTTCCAAGGCTGATACCGTTGATCAGATAAGAAATAAAACTCATACGCACACCCCTTGTCGTATTTTTAATATAACCATCGTTTTCTTAAAAATAAGAATACCACACAGATATCAAAAACAGACTTTACAAGTCTACCTTTGATATCTGTGTATGGTTGTTTTCTGTGTTTGCCTACTTATTCAATAGGATTCGCTTATAACAGGAAAAAGGGCTGCCCATGGCAGCCCTCCTCTGGGCTTCCTTACCGAACTGTAAGTGCCTCTTCATTTTTATTACGATGATGTTGAGGGCAAAAACCCCCACCTGACATGCCTGTGGATGTTCCGTGCTTTGCACTCCCACAATTGACACCGGCATCATTACATTGCTACGTAAGCACCATCTTTGATCACGACAGCTTTTGGTGCCTTGTCCGGCTCACCGTCTGCTGTCCAGGTCATACCTTCACCGGTCAGACCATCGTAGCTGATCTCTGTCATGGCAGTTTTCATTGCATCACAGATGTCGCTTACGCTCATATCAGCTGTCACACCTGCTTTTTCTGCTGCTGCTTTCATGATATAGATTGCATCGTAAGTATCCGCTGCGAACTGGTTCGGTGTATCGCCGTAAGCTTCTTTGTAAGCAGAAACAAATGCCTGAGTCTTTTCATCATCCGCATCAGCTGCAAACGGTGTCAGAAGCATAACGCCATCAGCCAGTTTTGTATCGAAGTTCTTAACTGCCAGCAGACCATCCAGACCGTCACATCCGAAGAATGTCGGAGCATAACCCATGGAGTTTGCCTGTGTCAGGATCAGAGAAGCTTCTGTATAGTAGATCGGCAGGAATACCATGTCAGCACCTGCATCCTTTGCTTTCTGCAGCTGTACTGAGAAGTCTGTCTTGCTGTCTTCGGTAAATGCTTCAGCAGAAACAATTTCGAAGTCCTGATTTTTTGCCTCTTCTGCAAATTTCTGGTAGATACCGGAAGAATATACATCAGAGCTGTTGTAAATAACGGCTACTTTTGATGCCAGCTTATTCTCACCGATGTATTTTGCAGATGCAGTACCCTGACCCGGGTCAGAAAAGCATACACGGAACGCATTGTCATATTTAATAGATTCAACAGCGGAACCTGACGGTGTCAGCTGGAACATATTGTCTTCATGTGTTTTCTCAACAACTGCGGTACAAGGTGTAGATGTAACGGTACCCATCAGCATCTGCATACCCCAGTCTTTCAGGGAGTTGTAAGCGTTTACAGATTTTTCTGCATCATGCTCATCATCTTCAAATTTGAATTCAACCTGCATGCCGTTGATACCGCCTGCTTCGTTGATCTCTTTTACTGCCAGCTCTGCTGCATTCTTAACAGCCAGTCCATATACGGCTGCACCTCCGGTGATCGGTCCGATTCCGCCAATCTTCAGTGTATCACCTGCTGATGCTGAACCAGAAGCTGCTTCTGTGCCTGCTGCGTTATCGGATTTACTTCCACATCCTGCTAAAGAAGCAGCTACCATAGAGACTGCTGCAACCGTAGCGAAAAATCTTGTGAATTTTTTCATAATATTTTTCCTCCTTCTAAAACTTCACTTTACAGATTTTTTATCTTTCTGATATTTTAATAAAAAATCTTGTGTCCTATGATACCGCCGGGTTTTAAGCTTGTCAATTATTTTTTACGTTTTTCCCCTTTCCGGATAAGATTCCGTAAATTTTTCGGTGATTTTCTTTGGCTTTCCCTGAAAATTTATAAAGCTTCTTCTTCTGAATGGATCAGTTAAAAATAGGGAAGTATTTTAAGATTTTCAAAGATTCGTAATAGTTTTTTTCTTCAAAGTGTAGTAAAATAAAAAAGAATGCCAAAAAGGAGCTGAAAGGAGCTTAACTTGTGAAAAATTTAATTGTAGGACAGTCCGGCGGACCAACCGCCGTTATCAACAGCAGCCTTTACGGGGTGATCTGCGAAGGCTTTAACCGCAGCGAAGAAATCGAACATGTCTATGGCATGGTCAACGGCATCCAGGGATTTCTGGACGGCCGCTTTATGGATATGAAAGAACTGGAGCAGGAGACACTGGAAGCTCTGCGTACGACTCCGGGTGCTTATCTTGGTTCCTGCCGTTTCAAACTGCCGGATGATTTAGATGATGCCATCTATCCTCTGCTGTTTCAGAAATTTGAAGAAATGAATATCGGTTACTTCTTTTATATAGGTGGAAACGATTCTATGGATACCGTCAGCAAGCTTTCCCGCTATGCTGCTGCCCACAACATTGATGTACGTATCATGGGCATTCCGAAAACGATCGACAACGATCTGATCCTCACCGACCACACACCTGGATTTGGCAGTGCTGCAAAATATGTAGCTGCTTCTGTCTGTGAAATTGGGCTGGATGCTTCTGTTTATAATACAAAATCCGTCACCATCATTGAGATCATGGGACGCCATGCCGGCTGGCTGACTGCTGCATCCGTACTTGCCCGTAAATTTGAGCAGGACAACCCGGTGCTGATTTATCTGCCGGAGGCAGATTTTGACCAGGAAGCCTTTCTTGCTTCTTTGGAAGAGTGTTTTAAAACGAAAAATAACCTGATCGTCTGTGTATCTGAAGGTATCCATGACAAAGATGGTACTTTTATCTGTGAATACGCTGCTTCTGCAGGTATCGATGCATTCGGGCACAAAATGCTGACCGGATGCGGCAAATATCTGGAAAATCTGGTGCGTGACCGCCTCGGTGTAAAAGTTCGCTCGGTCGAGCTGAATGTCAACCAGAGATGTTCTGCTTTCCTGCAGTCTGAAACGGATGCACTGGAAGCTGCACAGGCCGGAGCTTTCGGTGTTACTTCTGCCATCAACGGCGAGACCGGCAAGATGGTCAGCTTCGTCCGTAAGTCTGACAAACCATACGTGATGGAATGCGGACTTGAGGATGTCAATCTGATCTGCAATCAGGAAAAGACGGTTCCGCCTGAATGGATCACAAAAGACGGAACCGATATTGCCCAGGCATTTATTGATTATGCATTTCCGCTGATCCAGGGCAGCCCGAAACTTCCTATGAAAGACGGACTGGCTGTGTACGCATACCGCAAGCCTGGGAACTAACTCTTATCTCAACAAAATGCAAAATTTGTCCGTCCAAGTCGATCTCACATGAGACCTGGCACACGCTTACGAACACTTCCGGCAATGACAGAGACGTAAGTTGTCTCACATCTGATACAAAAACAGCCGTAACCTTTCGAAAACAATTTTTGTTTCGAAAGGTTACGGCCTTTTCGTTTTAAAGCGAATATTTACAGCCTTTTTCGCTGCTTCTTGATCTGCGTTCAGTATTTTTTAATATGCTTTGCCCCAGTATACCATTTTTTTCGCCGGTTTTCCGCAGCATACGCATACGTCGGAAATGGTTTCCTGTTCAAACGGCATACAGCGTGATGTGATTCCTGCATCTTCTTTTAATTTATCTTCACATCCACGTTCACCGCACCACATAGCCTTGATAAACCCTGGTTTGTTGTCTGCGATGTCTTTTAACTCTTCCATGTTATGAGCAACATAAGTATGTGCATCTCTGTGTTTGCGTGCTCTCTCCAGCATATCTTTCTGCATGCTATCCAGGATCTTCGGCAATTCTGCTGCCAGTTCGTCGATTGCTACGGTGATCTTTTCACGTGTATCACGGCGTACGACAACAGCCTGACCTGCTTCGATATCTTTTGGTCCCATCTCCACACGAACCGGAATACCACGCATCTCCTGCTCGGAGAATTTCCATCCCGGACTTCTGTCGGTATCGTCTGTTTTCACTCTTAATCCAGCCGCTTTCAGTGTTGCTTCCACTTCTGCTGCTTTCTCCAGGATGCCTGCCTTTTTCTGCTGGATCGGGATGATATCTACCTGTACCGGAGCGATTCTCGGCGGCAGCACCAGACCGCTGTTATCTCCATGTACCATGATGATCGCACCGATCATACGTGTTGTCATACCCCAGGATGTCTGATGAACATATTTCAGCTTGTTGTCACGGTCTGTAAACTGGATGTCGTAAGCTTTTGCAAATCCGTCGCCAAAGTTGTGGCTTGTTCCGGACTGCAGTGCTTTTCCATCGTGCATCAGAGATTCGATCGTATAAGTTGCTTCTGCTCCGGCAAATTTTTCTTTGTCGGTCTTTCTTCCTTTTACAACCGGAATTGCCAGAACTTCTTCACAGAAATCCGCATAAACATTCAGCATCTGAATGGTACGTGCTTCTGCCTCTTCTGCTGTTGCATGTGCGGTATGTCCTTCCTGCCATAAGAACTCTCTGGAACGAAGGAACGGTCTTGTTGTTTTTTCCCAGCGCATAACAGAACACCACTGGTTATATACTTTCGGCAGATCACGGTAAGAATGAATGTCTCTGGAATAGAAATCGCAGAACAGTGTCTCAGAAGTCGGGCGTACACACATACGCTCCTGAAGCGGTTCCAGTCCTCCGTGTGTTACCCATGCTACTTCCGGTGCAAAACCTTCTACATGGTCTTTTTCTTTCTGCAGCAGACTTTCCGGGATCAGCATCGGCATGTATACATTCTGTACGCCGGTCTCTTTGAATCTGCGGTCCAGCTCATGCTGGATATTCTCCCAGATCGCATATCCTGCCGGTTTGATCGCCATACATCCTTTTACGCTGGTGTAATCGATCAGCTCTGCTTTTTTTACCACATCGGTATACCACTGTGCAAAATCTTCATCCATGGATGTGATCGCTTCTACTAATTTCTTTTCTTTTGCCATCGTTTTCTCCTTTTCTTGCTGAATATTAGAATGATGTTAAGGTCAAAAGATGCCATACGAATTGTTCCGTACTTCGTACTCCTACAATTCTTTCTACGCTCCGCTTCGGTCGGTGCTAAACATGTGCCACTGGCACATAGCACC
>OHCF01001173.1_pt1 | contig 10705 bp, 7 predicted proteins | sample 1577511 | NCBI WGS metagenome assembly OHCF01 (sample SAMEA3879568, study PRJEB24766) | human gut metagenome | biome: human-associated habitat; feature: feces | place: USA | collected 1985/1987 | reverse complement strand
GATCACCTGACGGCTTACGTCATATGCCGCCGCCAAAACTTTCCCCGCAACAGGCGTCGTGCTGTTTCTGATCTGATCTACAATCTGTTTTCTTCTGTCAGAGCCTGTCATCTGACATCCTCCTTAACAGGATGCAGGTTTTTCATCGAAATGTCCATAATTGGTGCAGAATGTGTAAGTGCACCACTTGATACAAAGTCTACACCAAGGTCAGTAATTTTTGCAATGTTTTCTTTAGTTACATTTCCAGAAACTTCAACTAAAGCTTTTCCACCAATTATATTCATAGCCTCTCGCATATCCTCATGACTCATATTATCAAGCATAATAATATCTGCGCCTGCCTCTACAGCCTCTTTTACCATGTCGAGAGTTTCCACTTCAATCTCAATCTTGCGGACAAACGGCGCATATTCCTTCGCCATTTTTACAGCCTGTGCAACTCCTCCTGCCGCTCCGATGTGATTATCCTTCAGCAAAACTCCGTCCGACAGATTATATCTGTGATTGCATCCGCCGCCGATGCGCACCGCATATTTTTCAAAAATACGCATACCCGGCGTTGTTTTGCGGGTATCCAGAAGCTTCGTCTCAGATCCCTCCAGAAGCTTCGCCACGCTGTGCGTGTAAGTTGCAATGCCGCTTAAGCGCTGCAGATAGTTGAGTGCCGTGCGCTCTCCCGACAGCAGTACCCGGATATCGCCGGTCACAACCGCAAGGGTCTGTCCCTTTTTCACTTTCTCGCCATCCTTCACGAAGAACTCCACCTGCGTCTTTTCATCCAGCAGTGTGAACACACGCTCGAAAATCTGTAAACCCGCAATAATTCCGTCCTCCTTGCAGATCAACTGTACGTCGCCCTTTTTGTACTCCGGCATCACGGCGTTGGTGGAGACATCCTCACTGTTGATGTCCTCCTCTAACGCCATCTTGATATATTTGTCAGCAACAAGCTGCATGGTAATTGGATTCAAATTCATGATCTTCATTTCCTTTCTCTTCATTTTGTATTTTTACTGCTGCACGTTTTGCAAAAACAAGACTCTCTAACAGGCTGTTGCTTGCAAGCCGATTCTTTCCGTGAACTCCGTTGCAGCTCGTCTCCCCGACTGCATATAAATTTGGCATCGTTGTCGCAGAATCGCGGTTCACATGGACACCGCCCATAAAATAATGCTGTGCCGGCACGATAGGCGCCGGTTCTTTTAAAAGATCATACCCTTCTTCGAGACATTTTTCATAAATGTGCGGAAAATGCTTCAAAATGATTTCCTTTGGAACATGTGCAAATGAGATCCATTCATACTCCACACCTTCTTTTTTCATTTCTTCCTGTATTGCTTTTGTCACAACATCACGCGGCAGAAGTTCATTGACAAACCGTTCTCCTTTGTGATTGAGAAGAACTGCGCCTTCTCCCCTTGCTGATTCCGAGATCAGGAAACTCCTTCCAGGCTTTTTACTGTAAAGGCATGTTGGGTGGATCTGTACATAGTCCATATGTTCAAGTTCCACACCGTGTTCTTTTGCGATCCTGCATGCATCACCGGTCAGTATTGGGAAATTGGTGGAATGCTCATAAAGCCCCCCGATTCCTCCGGTTGCCATAATTGTATTGTCTGCATGAATATGCAGCGTTTCACCTTCTTTTGTTTCTGCGGCCATACCGGTGCATTTGCCATCATCCACCAAAATATCTGTCATGGTCGTATACTCTAAGATGGTCACATTCGAACATTTTTTTACATGTGATAGTAGTGTCGTTGTGATCTCCTTTCCGGTAATATCCTCATGGAAGCAGATCCTCGGCCGGGAATGAGCTCCCTCCCTGGTATAGGCAAGGCTTCCATCCGGATTTTTTGCAAAACGGACACCAAAATTCAACAGGTCGTTGATCACATCCCGGCTGGAACGTATCATAATATCAACGCTCTCCTTTCGGTTTTCATAATGTCCGGCCCGCATGGTATCTTCAAAGTACGAATCGTAATCAGATTCATCCCGCAGCACACAGATTCCTCCCTGTGCCAGCATGGAGTCACAGCTTTCCAAATCTTTTTTTGAAAGCATCAGAATATTCATTTCTTCCGGCAGATTCAAAGCCGCATAAAGTCCTGCCACACCACATCCTGCAATCACTACATCATAATACAGATTTTTCATATTTGACCTCATTTCTGTGCCGCCATCGGAAATGTTTCGAATTCCGTTTTAACACATGTTGCTTTTATTTTCCGGCAAGTTCTAACATTCTTGCCAGCGCATTTTTTGCAGCGCCTTCCGTTTCCGGTTTTGCATGGATCTCATTTTCCCCTGTTTTTAACACATGAAGCACTTTTTCCGGCGTGATTTTTTTCATATTCACACAGGTCGGTGTTGTTTCCGGGAAATAAAACTCTGCATCCGGTCTGCGCTCTTTTAATTTTGTAAGAACACCGCACTCCGTGCCAATGATAAATTCTTTGTCGCTGCTCTCCCCGGCAAAATTGATAATTCCGCTTGTCGATCCGATAAAATCTGCGATTTCAATAATTTTATGATTGCATTCCGGGTGAACCAGTACTTTTGCATCCGGATGCTCTGCCTTTAAATCAAGCAATTCCTCTACCTGCATAAATTCATGTACAATACAAAATCCTTCATTGTAAATGAATTCTTTTTCCGGCACCGCTGCGGCGACAAAATGTGCCAGATTCCGGTCCGGGATAAATAAAATATGTTTATTCGGCAGATTTTTTACGATCTTTACCGCATTTGCAGAAGTTACACAGACATCCGACCACGATTTGATTTCCTGTGTCGAGTTGATATAACACACGACCGCAAGGTCATCGTACTGGTCTCTCGCGGTCTGTACGGTTTCTTTTGTTACCATATGTGCCATCGGGCAGTCCGCAGCAAGATCCGGCATCAGTACTGTTTTATCCGGATTTAACAATTTTGCACTCTCGCCCATAAATGTCACGCCACAGAGTACGATTGTCTTATTTGCAAGCTCTGTCGCCTTTTTACTCAGGAAATAAGAATCTCCGATGTAATCGGCAAGTGCCTGGACTTCCAGTCTTACATAATAATGTGCCAGGATCACGGCATCTCTTTTCTTTTTCCACTCTTCTAATTCTTCCAAACTTATCATACGCCCTCTTAACTCTTTCTCAAATTTTTTGCCCATTCATTTCAGATTTTTAATGAAACTTTTCGTAGTATACCACTTATCATTACATATGACAAGACACATGTTTAAAATCATGTAAAGTTTTCTGTTTTTATTTTTCAAAGAAATGTTTTGTACTTCTGAAACAATACATAATTCATTCTGTTTCAAGACATATTAAACAACAGAATGCATGTTCCGCATTCTATCTATTGCGAATATAAAAATCATGAAAAAGAGGGATTCTATATGTTAAACGGAGATACTGTAAAATTATTGCGGGAATGTAATGCCGGCACAAAAATGGCTGTTTATTCCATGGATGAGATCTGTGATAAAATTTCGGATGCAGATTTCAAAAATGTCATCATGGCATCCAAAGAAAAACACGAGCGTCTTGAAAATGAGATCCATGCACAGTTAGAAAAATGTGATGATCCGGTCAAAGAACCGAATGCGCTTGCAAAGGGAATGTCCTGGCTGAAAACAAATGCCAAATTAGCAGTCGAGGAAAGTGATGCTGTGTGTGCTGATCTTCTAACCGAGGGCTGTAACATGGGTGTCAAGTCACTCTGCCGTTATTATAACCAGTATGCAGCAGCAGACGAACAGGCGCAGGGATTTTGTAAGGAACTGATCCACCTTGAGGAAAACCTCGCCAAGGAAATACGCAGTTATCTTTAATGGAAAACTGCAACAGGCATAACACAAAAAAAGACAGCAACAACCCAATTGCAATTCTACATTTTTCGGCAAATGAGTTATCTTGCTTTTACTACAAATTCGCGGATTTCCTCCAGTACCGTGTCATCTTCCTCATGTATGGTCAGTGTCAGAGGTTTTGACAGATCCATCGTACAGACTCCAATGATTGATTTTCCATCTACGGTATATCTGCCTTTTGCAAGGTCAAACGCTCCTTTATGGCCACTTAAGATATGACACAGCTTCTTTGCTTTTTCCGGTGCATCGATCAATACTTCTACCTGTTTCAAAACAAAATCCTCCTGTTTTGTTCTTGTATAGATATAGTATTCCACAATTTTCCACCGGTTATTCATTATTCGGCAAGCAATGCCTCGATCTCATCAAGCACTTCCCCAAACACATCCAGTGCCTCCTGGATCGGCTTTGGTGTTTCAAGGTTCACGCCTGCAATTTTAAGCAGTTCTACCGGAGATGCAGAACATCCGCCGGATAAAAACTTCTTATAACGTTCTACTGCAGATGCTCCCTCTTTTAAGATTCCATGTGCCAGTGCAACTGCGGAAGAAAATCCTGTCGCATACTGATATACATAGAAATTGTAATAAAAATGAGGGATTCTAGCCCACTCATAGGCAATCTCAGAATCTGATACCATATCCGGTCCAAAATATTTGCAGTTTAAGTCATAATATAATTTATTTAACGTCTCAGCGGTCAGGCTCTCTCCCTCTTCCACCATCTTATTGCTTAACATTTCATATTCAGCAAACATAGTCTGACGGTAAACAGTTCCCTTAAAGCTGTCAAGATAATGGTTGAGCAGATATGCACGCTCCTTTTTATCAGTTGTATTTTTCAGCAAATACTCCATTAAAAGCACTTCGTTACAGGTAGATGCCACCTCTGCAACAAAGATCTTATACTGGGAGTAAATGTATGGCTGACTGGAATTTGAATAATAGGAATGCATCGCATGTCCCATTTCATGTGCCAGCGTAAACATATTATCAAGGGTATCATTATGATTTAACAGCACATATGGATGTGAACCATAAGCCCCTGCAGAATAAGCTCCGCTTCTCTTTCCCTCGTTCTCATAAACATCGATCCAGCGGCTTTCAAATCCCTCTTTTACCTTTGCGACGTATTCTTCCCCAAGTGGTGCTAATGCCTTTAACACGGTTTCTTTCGCTTCCTCAAAAGAAATCTTCTTTGCGGCATCTGCGATCATTGGTGTGTAAACGTCGTACATATGTAGTTCGTCCACGCCAAGGCATTTTTTGCGAAGACGTACATAACGGTGCATTTTATCCATATTCTTATTGATCGTATCGATCAGATTATGATAAACAGTCGGAGAAACATTATTGGCATCCACTGCGGCTTCCAGTGTTGAATGATAGTGTCTCGCATTTGCATAGAAAACCTGCTGTTTTACCTGACCATTATATAATGCAGCAAGTGTGTTTGCATACTGTTTGTACACACCATAAAATCCCTCAAATGCATCCTTACGCACACGGCGGTCTGCAGACTCTTCAAATGGTACAAAGTTGCCATGGGACAGTCTCACTGTATCTCCATCTTCATCTTTGATCTCCGGGAATACAAAATCAGCGTTGTTGATGATGGAATATACCTGTCCGGATGTCTCCGCCATATCGCCTGTCATCGCTACCAGTTTTTCCATTTCAGCAGAAAGTGTATGTGCCTTGGTACGCTCGATTTCCTCGATCTGTTTACGGTAAAGTTCTAACTCCGGAAGTTCTTTATAGTATCCTTCCAGAACAGCCTCATCCATTGCAAGGATCTCCGGAACGATAAATGCAGTCTGGCTTGACACCTTCGTCAGCATAGAATACATTTTCTGGGACATTGCCTGATGTGCCGTATTTTTCTGGTCTTCATCAAACAGACGCTCTGCATAATTAAAATCATAATCCAGTTTTTCCTCTGCCTTAGCTGCGCATTCTAATACAAAAAGCAGATTTTGCGCACAAGCAGCTACTTTACCTTCCATCTTTCCGATTTCATCCAGGATCTTGTCAATCTCATCCAGATCTTTTTTCCAATCCTCGTCGGACGCATACATATCTTTTAAATTCCATGTATATTCTTCTTTTACTTCGCTTCGTTTTAACAATTCTTTTGCCATTGTAAACCTCCATATTTTTACTGCCGGAAAATGATTCCAGCACTCTTTAATTTACGCCCTATGGCAGGAATTGTAAAGGGAAATATTGATGTTTTATTCTCTATTTCTTATTTGGTGCAAGGAACAGATTATAGAAGTTTCTCAATGCATCCGGTTCTTTGCTGTTTCCAATTCCGTGAGTTTCCACATATTGTTTCATCTGTTTGATCGTTTCCTTTGAAAATACATAGGTTTCCACCGGGGTATCATGATCCATGTTATTTAATGCGCTTTCCAGTGCTGCCTTGTATTCCGGATCGACTTTCCAGATAGAATTATCTTCAAGTCCGCCTTCTTCAAACGATTTGTTATAATATTTGCTGTTGATGAAACGGGTAACTCCGGTCAGATCCATCTGTGTGAGTTTTTTCGGTGTGGTATCGGTCACATGCACCATGATCTGTTTCACATAAGTGTTTCCCACATGGTCTACCACGGTTAAATTCTCGGATGTGGCAAAGTCATGCTGCAGATTTGTAAATTCTTCTGCCTGGTAGTCCGGGATCGTAAAGGATGTGAAAACTTCCGGATCACTCGGTGCCGGATTGGTTCCCGGTAAAATCGGACTTCCATCTTCCCGGTCGGTTGCCGTTGCATGACTCAAGATTTCTTCCTCCGTGATAAAACCGCTTTGTGCCTGCTCTAAGGTATAATAGAGATCCTGTGCCTGAATCCACGGGCAGTCGTCCCAGACAGCATAAAGTGTGATCTCTCCACCATCTTCTGCCACAAGGTTCCGAACGGCATCCCCGGCTTTCCACTGTGGGATAAAGGTGTCTTTGCCATCTTCTAAGGACCAACCCATAAATACGGATGCGTAGACTTTTTTCTTTGGCTCCTCGGCTTTCTTGTTTTCCTCGATGTCTTCTTCCTCTAAGTCATTGATAGCATCAATATCTTCGGCATCATCTTTATCCTCTTTTGTCACGGCAACTTTTTCATTCTGATCCGTATCGTCTGTTACATCAGGATTGTCTGCCATTTCTGCCCCGTCTGATTCATCAGAATTATCTGCAGTTTCTGCCCCGTCTGATTCATCAGAGTTGTCTGCAGTTTCTGCATTGCCTGCTTCTTCCACAGCATTCATGGAATTCTGTGCGTCTGCATCTGAATTACCTGCATCCGAATCATCTCCATTGTTTTCGGAATCCTCATCCTCTGAATTACCGGCACCCTCTGGGTCTTCCGCATTATCCGGATCTTCGGTATCCTCCATATCTTCCGTTTCTTCCTCTTCATATCCATCCATCATTGCCTTTGGAATCACTCCGGCAATCACATCCTCTGTCACGTTTTGTCCATCCAGTGTATATTTCACATAGGCTGCTGTTCCGTCTGCATTCCATACATCCGGCAGTGTCACATCGGTATCATACGTGGTTTCGATATCATCGATATGTCCGGCTCCGCCGTTTGGATCAAAATGGATTGTATATCTATTTGCTTCTGCATTGGCTGTCATCGTGACGTTTCCGGCTGGCATTGTAAATACAAACTTCTTAGCATCCACGGTCTGCTCCCCACCGGATCCGCCTTTATAATTTCCTTTCCAGTTTAACCAGTGATAGCCTTCTTTTACTGCCGCATCGATGGTAACGCTCTGTCCATAGCGGTACGATCCGCCTCCGGTCGTCTTTTCAATGCCGGTTCCGGCATTTAATGTTACATTATATAGATGTCTTTCATAATAATAATCAATGACCATCTTTCCATCTGCAGTTACCGCTTTCGTCTGTGTTTTCGGGCTGTCAAAACCGGTGTATGTCTTTACTGCAGGAGTAACCTTGCTTCCAATCTGTGCTTTTTTCGTCTCTGTTTCGGCAAGTTCATAGTTTTTATCGTCATGGGTTGATGCAATACCGTCTGCTTTCTGTTTCCAGTGGCGGACGGTATATTCTGCCTGATCCAGTTCCCAGTGTGCATACAGGGAAATGATCTTTCCTTTTTTTCCATTCTTTGCATAGCCCCGCCAGTCACTGGCACAGATCTTGCCCTGATTATCTCCAGATGCTGCACCGTCCACATTTACATAGGTTCCGCCGCTTGCTGCAGTCCACCATCCGGCTTTCGTATGGGTTCCACTGATCACTTTGCGGTATCCGTTGATCGTGATACTGCTTGACAATGCAGCATTATAATAGGTGCCGTAACGGTATGTTTTATAGATATACGGTGTGTTATTTTTACAGATACTGCTGATCTGTGTTCCGGTATAACTCTTTGTTGCTGTTTCTTTAGCACTGTTTCCGATCAGTGTAAATGTATTACCGACTTTCCACACATCCGTACTCGTCAATGCCCTTGGTGCGTTTATGTAATAACGGACTTCATAAGGCTCCCCGATACCGGTAAGTGTCAGCGTAAGGTTACAGGCCGGCATGCTTCTTTCATAGGCATAGGTCTTATCATTTACCAAGTCCGATGTTACATCGCGGTCTTTGGACGCGTTGGTCTTTTCATTGAGATCCGTCCATTTGCTGAACTGGTAACCGGTGTTGAAGGTTGGTGTTGTAATAATTGTTGCACCGCACGACACCTCATACGATGCCATATAATAATCACCAGATACCGTGCTGCTACTGTTTACTGTACCTCCTGCATCTGGAGCAGCCGCTTTTATATTTTCAACTGCCTTAGCAGCCTTACCGCTTGCTCTTATATATACATCCGTTACCGCTTTGTTTGTAGCAGTTTTGTCGATTTTGACAGTGAGTACATAAATTGGAATTCCTGTCGATTCTTTCGATAATATGTCATCAATGGTAGTACCTGTTGCAACATTTTGCGATCTTAGATCTCCGGACAGTTTAGATCCATTCTTAAATTCCTCTTTTCCGGAATTTTTTTCATATGTACAGTCGATGCTGTAACTGATATAACTTCCTTTGCTTGGATTTACAAATTTACTATCTTCATAGCCGGTTCCTCTTTTTCCCTGCGTATCAACGGAAAACGTTACAGTATGCTCTTTTGCATTCCAAACTCCTGTGATCGTAGTTGTTTTATCAGCCTCCTTATTATAAACCGTGAGTTTTGGTTTTGTATTCGTCGGAGTTAATGCTTCGTCTAATGTAACAACCAGTTTTCCATTGTAATATCCCGTCTTAGACTGTAAGGTTTTATTAGTAATCTTCTGTGAAACGGTAGCTGTTGTCGGGCTCTTTACTGTTGTAATCTGTTCTCCTTCTGCAAAGTTATCCGAAATATCCATCGCAATACCTGTCACAAACATGGTAACCCAGTGTGTTTCATCCCCTGTATTGGTCTGCAGCGTGTATTTATTATTTGCATAGGCAGGCTGTGTACTCTCTTTGGGAATTGTAAAATCAACCAAATCTCCCTTTGTTGTCGTTGCTTTATCGTATAAAGGCCATCCATTGATTGACAAAAATGGAGTTATTCCCTCTGACAATTTTAAAATCAATTTATCCTTTGCAAATTTTTCAGACGGTTTCTGTGCATACAGATTATTTTTTTTAAATGAGGACATCTTGTTACTGCTCTCTACAAAAACCATCAGATATTGTCCAGTTAACGGCTCTTTATCATTTGCCTTATATGCCTTTGACTTTATACTCGTAAGCATTCCGGTCTTGATATCTTTCTCTACCCATTCTCCATCGTGTTTTGAAACATCATCAATATTAAAATCCGCAGACATTCTAAGACGTACTGCTCTCATCGGAACCGTTATATCACAGTTTTCCACAACGATCAGCTGCCATCCTCCGGCGCCCTCACCGCCACCGATATGTTCATAATACGGAATGTTAAATACCGAATACGTTCCGTAGATTTTGTCACTTTTATTAATGATGTCTGTTACATCTGCATACATATTGACAAAAGTGTACTGTTTATTTACTCCATTTTCCTTTTTTTGATTTATATAATCGATCGACCGATTATCATAAGTTGCATACTGTGCCTTTATCAGTTTTGCCGATCCATCCGGCAGTACAAAGGCGATTTCTGATTTTGCCAAAGCAGCTGCATCTGTCGTCGATCTTTTTATACTTGTCCTTGCCTGCCATACCAAATATGCAGCCCGTACCGTTCCATCCCCACCTGACGATTTTGTCAGCTTTGCGGATCTGTTGTTTTTGATCTTCTTTCCAATCACGGAGTTATCTGCTTTTTTCAATACCGTTTCAGCGGCTTTATACTGGTCTTTTTCACTGTCATAGGTGTTATAGTTTGTAACAATATCGTTAGACCATGTATCATAGTTCGTATTTCCGGTATAGTTGATATTCAACCGTCCATACAGCGGTTGTCCTGCCCCCGCCTGTGAATCCGTCATATAGACTTCTCCTGCTTCTTCTACCGTGATCGCTTTCACACTCTGTGGGATCATGGTGACCAGAAACATTACTGCACAGAGCAGTAAAAATCTGCTTAATTGTGTTATCCTGTTTCTCATAAATCTCCTTTCGACTTTTTTGTCATGTGTAGTTTATATTTTCATTTTGAAAATACCGTAATAATAAAAAATGAACTGCAAGGTAATCAGATGCCAAGCAGTTCACTTTTCTGTGGCAACCTATAATAGACTGCCATCTACTTTATTAAATTTTCCTTGCTGTTTAAAGTTTTGTTACCCAGCCATCTTTTTCATCAGTCTCATCCATTTCAATGCCCGTTACACA
>OHCF01001171.1_pt1 | contig 10710 bp, 9 predicted proteins | sample 1577511 | NCBI WGS metagenome assembly OHCF01 (sample SAMEA3879568, study PRJEB24766) | human gut metagenome | biome: human-associated habitat; feature: feces | place: USA | collected 1985/1987 | reverse complement strand
TGTGCGCCTTGGCCGTGCTGTGGAGCAGATGACGGATGATGCGCCGCAGCACGACGGAACGACTATGCTGCCGCACATCGACAGCAAGCGCCGCAAGAAGCTCCGGCAAAAGAAAACCGCCCTCGGTCATGCCGAGGACGACCATGAAGAAATGCGAATGGACACGATGTAGACGTTGGGGGTGGCGAAGAAGAACTGCATGATTCCAATTCCCGCTGGGAATACTTACAACAAAAAAGGAGGTGGACAGCATCAGCACCCAGAGGAAACCGGCGCCGGAGCAGGCAAAGAAAGAGCTTGCTGAACAGCTCTGGCTGAGCTACTACAATCAGGTTCTGTTTGAAGCCGGACTGATTACAGAGACGGAACGCAACCGCATGAAAAACAAAATCAGCGCATTGGCGCCGTCCGCCTCCAATGGAGTTGACAGGAGCGTCCTGACGTGATGCTCCTGTCAGAAACTCACACTTGCTTGTTTCACGCAGGTGTGATATAGTAGAAAAAACATGATAAAACGAAAAACGAAGGAGCGCACCAAATGGACATACATACGATCAGAATGGAGCTAAGAACAAAGTCCATTTACGATTTGCCGCTGCGCGTGACCTACTATGCGCGTGTGTCGTCTGAAAGTGATGAGCAGCTAAACTCACTGGGCAATCAGGTTTCCTACTACGAGGATCTGATCCGAAGGAATCTCCCGTGGACATTCGTGCCGGGGTACATTGACGAGGGGCTTTCTGGTATCTCTACGAAGAAACGTGAGAACTTTAACCGCATGATCGAGGATGCCGCTGAAGGTCAATTCGATCTGATTATCACTAAAGAAATCTCCCGCTTCGCCCGAAACACGCTCGACTCTATCCAGTACACGCGCCAGCTTCTGAGCTACGGTGTCGGTGTATTCTTCCAGAACGACAACATCAACACGTTCGATGAGGATGCCGAACTGCGCCTGTCCATCATGTCGTCTATCGCGCAGGACGAGCTGCGCAAGCTGTCCTCGCGCGTGAAATTTGGCCACCAGCAGGCCATCAAGTCGAGCGTCGTACTCGGCAACAGCCGCATTTTCGGCTACACAAAAGCGGGCGGGAAGCTGGTCATTGACGAAACGGAAGCGCCGATGTTGCGGGAACTGTTTGAACTTTACGCGACCGGCGAATACTCCATGAAGCAGCTGGAAACGCTGTTCTGGGAAAAAGGCTATCGCAATCACAACGGCAAGAAAATCGCGCACACCACCATGTCCAACATCATTTCAAATCACAAATACAAGGGCTACTACGTTGGCAACAAGGTCAAGGTCGTGGATATGTTCACGAAGAAGCAGAAATTCCTCCCGCCGGAGGAATGGGTCATGTTCAAGGACGAAACAGGCGAAATCGTACCGGCGATCGTGTCTGAGGAAATCTGGGACGCTGCGAATGCTGTCCTGAAAAAGCGCAGCGAGGATGTGAAGGCTCGGCAGGGCGTCTGCAACCACGCCAATCTCCTGACAGGAAAGCTATGGTGTACGGAGTGCGGGCAGCCCTACTACCGCCGCGAATCCGAGGACAAGAGCGGTAGAAAGAACAGCAAATGGCTCTGCTCCGGCAAGATCAAAAACGGCGCGGATTCCTGTAAATCCTTTGCCATCTACGAAAGCGAGATCAAGCCGCTGCTGTTCGAGGTGTTCCGCGACACGGCGGCAGACGCCGATGCGATGGTGGAAGAATATATCCGTATGTACAATGAGCTGACGCAGCACGGCTCGCTCCGGAAAAAGATTGAACAGCAGAATAACATCATCGATCAGGCAAATCGGAAGAAGAATAAGCTCCTGCAGCTTGCTGCAGACGACAGTATTACGAACGCGGATTTCAAGAAGATGACTGCTGACTGCAATCGTGAAATAGAAGAAGCCGAAAAGGAAATCACAGAACTGGAGCAGACAGCCGCCGAGGGAGACGCCTTCAAGCAGAAGATCGACGAAATCCGCAGAGTCCTGACGAATGCCCAGCGTGACGCGGCGCAGGGAATCATCACGAAGGAGTTCATCAACAAGTATATCAGCAAGATCTTCGTGACACCAAAGGACGACACGACCATGCTGCTTCAGGTCAAGATCTTCACCGGGGAAACGACGGAAAAGTACCTCCGGAAACTCGAAAGCCGCACGGGTCACATCACCCGTGATTTGGCTGAACAGTCAGAAAAGCCAGACGCCGCAAGGGTTTTCGACTCTGACGATTCTATGGGTCACACGTCTAAGAAAATGATCGAGGCCTACGAGCGCAGCATGAAGTAAGACTCCGGACCGCGGCAGATCCCTGCCGCGGTCCAAATCTCATAATGCGCCGTCTCCGATATTCTGTGCCGTACATTGCAGGAAAAAACCTGCCAAAAGATAGTGATCCCGCCCCACGCGGGGCGGGACCTTTTTCGCGGGCATCAGCACGATGCGGTCGCCATTTCAATCCACCCGCCCCTTGCGGGGCGGGACAGCGATCTTGCACAAAAAAACTGTGCAAAACATCGCATATTGCACAAAAAGTGCATTTACCCTGGCCGTATTGAGCGGTTTTCCGGCTTTGATGCGGCCATTTTTCTGCCAAACGTGCACAAATTTCGGTGCGAACCTTCCGAAGAATCGCTGCTCGCTCCCCGTTCGCACGCTTATACCATCAGGACCCCCTCCGGCTGATAGCCGGCATTAATGCCGAAGTGTTCCACCTTGGCTTCATAGCGATTGCCCAGATAATAAAACCGCAGGCCGTCCTTCTCCTTGTCCATCAGGGAACAGAGCTTATGCTGAAGCTGCCTGCACTGCGCAGCATCCAATATGCACTCGAACACGGAATTCTGGACGCGCTGCCCATAGTTCACGCATTGCTTTGCAATCAGGCGGAGCCGCCTCCTTCCTGCCGCATCCTGTGTGTTCACATCATAAGAGATCAGAACCAGCATAGGCTCACTTCCAGAGAAACGGCGGATAGGCATCCAGATCGCGCAGAGAATCGAGCGAACCCGCCTCCATGACCGGATATCGCAGATCATATTATCCACAACAGCCGAACCGTTCTATTCTGTCAGGAGCACACCGTGCATATAGCCCAAAAAGCTGTCGTACCCCAGCGTCCATTGATAAATGCCGTCGGCGATCTCTCGCAGATGCCACAGCACGATCTTCTCTTTCCGAACGGAGACCGCATGCCGCTGCAGCTCCTGCCAGCTTGCTCTGCCTTCCGCAATAGCCGATGCCATGGAGTCATCAGGAACCGCGAGAACCGTTTTCTGATCGATTACCCGGAATTTCTGCGCAAGGGTTCTGAACTGCTGTGCCGCTTCCAGCTCTGCAAAGTCACAGATCGCGCTCATGCAGCTGTCGTCCCGGACAAGCTCATCCTGCATGGAGCGCGTGCTGAGTTCCGGTGTGATTGGAAGTCTCTTTTGGAAATAGCTTCTGAGCACCGCTGCAGAGACATCCAGCGCCGGATTTTTTGGCAGCATGGAATCATCCTGCAGCGAAAAGCTCCACATGACCGCTTCCGTGTTTCTGCCGTGGCGGTTGACCCTGCCCGCAGCCTGCAGGAGCGACAGCAGCGAGGATATTTCCCGGAATCCCGTCCGGAAGGAAAAATCAACGCCAGCCTCCACGCAGGAGGTCGCCACAAGCGTCCAATCCGCGTCATCCGGATCAGCCAGCCGCCGTCTGATCCGATCGATCGTATTGCCGCGGTCCTCCGGCGTCAGAGCCGTAGACAGATGCTCCACATGCGTCTGTCCAAATTCTGCAGCCATATCCGCCGCGATCACTGCCGCACTCTGGACCGTATTCAGGATCAGCAGCCGGGGACCCGGTGCTTCCTGCACCCACTTGGGCAGCTCTTTCCGCCCGATTGGCTTCTCTCGCCACCGGAACGTGATCCGGCTGCTTTCGTACCGGCTCAATTCTCTCTGCAGGTCAGGTCGGACCAGCTCCGCGATCTCCGGTTGAGGCATAGAGAGTCCGGATAACGGTTGGAGTTCCCAATACCGGACCAGCGAACCGGACGCCAACACCCAATAACAGCTCCATTCGTCTGCCAGAACATTCATCCAATGCCATGCAAGCGGAAGGAGCCTGATCGGAAGCGCGCTGTGTGCCTCATCGACAAAGATCAGACTGCCCGGCAGCTCATGCAGCCGCCGCAAGGCAGCCGGATTATGAGAAGACAAGGTCTCAAAGAATGCGACCGCAGTCGTCACAACGATCGGCGCGCGCCAGAGCGCAGTAAGATAGCGTGTCTCGATATCCTCAAAATCCGCTCTGGAATGCAGCTCTGCCACAACATCTTCCGGTGTCTCCCCCGGAAGCACGAGCGCTTTCCGGTAAATATCAACAGACTGGCGGATAATGCTGGTATAGGGCAGGACTACAAAGATTCGGCGAGCATTCCGTTTGCAGGCCTGCTCCAGAAGATGCGCCATCACCGCCGTCGTCTTGCCGGAGCCAACAGGACTTCCGCACACGGAAAAGCCGCTATGAGCCTCCACCGATCGGCAGGACTGATACAGCTCTCTGCGCAGGCTGCTGCGTTCGTCCGTCTCGCCGAATTTAGACACATAGTGGTCCAGCGCAGCGAGCCGTTCCTGCGGGCGCAGCTCCGGCATGGCTTTTTCAGTCTGCCCGAATGCCGCGGCCGTGTCGCCGTGGTCGGCATCCGCAAGACAGGAAAGCGCCATACGGAGGAACACCGCCGGGTCCCCGTCATACGCCTGCACTTCTTTGTTTGGCTTCCGGGGAAAAAGCGCTTCATGCTGCCGAAGCAATGCAGGCAGCGCAGCATCCGTCTCTGCGCGCACCGCGGCATTCCCATTTCGGAATATGGAGCATCCTCTTGCTGCAAATTCCGTCGACAGATCGGGGAGACCCTGGTGATGGGAGTATACCAGCATTGCGGCACAGCCGCTCCCCATCTTCTGCAGGGCGGCGCTTCCGGCGTCGGTATGGTCCACAGGCAGATGCCTCCGCCTTCTGCTCTGCTCACGCAGAACGCTCTGGTTCCGTTCCTCCAGCTTCCCCAGATCGTGGAGCAGCGCGCTGTCCCGAACGATGGCTGACAGGATACCGTTTGCTTTCACCGAATAGCATTCTGCCTCAGCCGCGTATTTTCCCGCCCTTTCGCAGACACCGCGGACGTGCGCTTCGTAGGTCTGCGGCGGATAATTCTTTCGCGCACTGTGCGCAAGCGGCGTTCTCATCCCCGCAATATCAGGTCCGTGCAGCTTTCTACGCGCGCAAGGAGGTCCTCCGGCAGTCCCGTTTTATCCTGATAATCGGTCCACGATGTGGACGGCTCGTCAGGGTTTCCCAATTTAACGGGGGTCAGCGCCTCCAGCAGCAGATGCTCCGGGCAGCTTCCCAGAATGCTCTTGTGCTCAATGTACCATGCATGACGGATCCGGACATCCGGCCGGATCGCAGAGCGGTTCTGCTCATAGGCGTGCGGGATAAGCAGCTTGAGCAGTTCAATATCATCCGCCGTGCAGCCGCTTTTCTCTGCTTGATTCGGATTGACAAAAAACGGCATGCAATATACCCCATGGTCCACAATACGATATGCCATCGGCGCCATGCCCCGGTCCTTGCCGCTCTCCACACCGGCCTTATTGGTATTTGTCTGCCGGATGATCTCGACCGGCGCAAGGGAAATGCCCATTCCAAATTGTACGACACCGGTACGGATGAAGTTATTTTCACCCTCTTCAAGGAAGGTATTGCCGAAAACGCGGGCATCCCAATACCGCTCGACAAATTTGCTTTTTCCGCTTTGCGAAGAAAAATCTCCCGCCTCCTTTATGATCTGGCTTCGGTTCCGTCCGCGGTGTTCGAGGATCAGGTATTGCTTTTCATGTTCTTTCCCGCTGAATTTTTCCGGCAATGCTTTGAAAAACGGCGTATCGTGCTCATCCTTGTCATTCTGCTCGATCAGATCACGCAGCTTCCGCTTGAAGGAGACCGGAGAGATCTCCCCGCGGCCGTTGTCACGCTGTCTGGGCTCGCCATCGCGGTCCGGATCGCCGTTTGGGTTTGAGTTGACTGCTTCGAGGACCAGAAGTCCGGTTGCACGTTTGATCTCATGATTCATGATTTGATTCCTCCTCTAATTTCATTTCTTTCTCAGAAAATGACGCCAGATAGCCGATAAACAGCTGCGCCTTCTCTTCATCGTTGAACCGGGACGGCACAGTCTGACTATTCCAAAGCCTCGTTGTGATCTGCTCACAGACCCGATACAACCACCCGGCACGAGCTGCATGCTTCCTGTTTTCGTTGTCACTCTTCCGGCGGTAGACTTTCGCCCACGCATAATATGGCATGATCCTCTGGCTCAGCACCGGCAGCATGCGGAGCGGCGACTCCGATACGCTGCGGAACATGCTGCTTCCCACAAGCTCCTGCGGCTTTTGTCCGTCGCGCACGACATCGCAGTACAATTCATGCAGCTCATCAGCCGCCTTGAGCAGCTGGCCATAGAGATATGGCAAGTTCTCCATATAATCTTCCTTTCTGATTCTCATTCGGTCCAGAAATAGTCCCAGCAGGAGCAGCTGCTTCCCTGCAGCTTCCTGTATTTTCTTTTCTTTCTGTATGTCCTCTTTCTTCTTTGCCTTACTGCATTTTGGTTTCCTCAAAAGTGGTCCGATGACCATCGCGCTCTCGGTCAAGCGGTGCAGATCGGCTGTAACGGGCAGCTTCGGGTCCATCAAGAGCTCTATACCGTGATATTGGGAATACGGTCTGTACTTATCCGTCACAGCATCGCCGTCCCGTCTCCAGAAGCCGTTCAGAATACCGGCAGCCTCCAGCGGGTACAGGTCCTCCGGCTTGTCAAAGGGAAATGCAGGGAGATTCCCGCAGCCCCGCGACCATGCTTCGCAGCACCGCTCCAGCTCGGCAGGATCGGTCTGCTTGGTGTAGACGATCTTTGTGCGGGCTTTGTCAATTTTTCTGAGTATAAATATCCTTATCCATTCTGCGTGAGTATCTGTCCCATCCTTTTTCGGGCGCAAAAGCTCCCGAAGGAACTGCTCTGCCTGCGCAGAGAATGTTACACTCATGTCTGGCATCCTCTTGAATATCCGGGTGTAAGAAATCGGAACTTCCGGCCAAGAGGACGGATACGCAAAAAGGATCTCATTCTTATCCGTGTTGATCCATGTTTGATTCTCCTGTTCCTTCTCACTCCCGATCCATGCAAGCGCTGATTGCAGTCGTTGGCGCATCTCGGATGTGACCGGATAGCTTTCCCCTTCAAACCGTCCATATCGGCTCTGGCACGGCTGCCCTTTGAACATGGTCCGAAGTGTCACTTCAAATCCGCCTGCCAGCTTGACGCTGGGCATCGGCTCATCTACCGGCTGAAAGCAGATGCCGAATGCATCGATTTCACTGTTCTGATCCTCTGCGCCACTTGGGGAATTCGCATGCAGCAAATGCTCATTTACTTCAAGAACAAACCTGTTACTGACTGCAGCGATATTATCATCGATCAGTTTTAATACATCAAACGCAACGGAAAGGGAGCCATAATCACTCTCTGCATCAGCTCCTGCCTTTCCCAAATAAAAGAGCACCGTCAGCGCCAAGGCAGTATCCTTCACACTTCGCAGCAGCTCCCATGCTTTCCGCTCCAGTTCGTTATGAAGAAGCGTCGGGTCTGCAAAATATTCCGTCTCCTCAAGCAGATACCGAAGTGGTCTATACCGGGCTGCAGCGGACTGGAATTCCGCCTCATGTGCCCGTTCCATGGAAGTTCTGAACTTCTTTTGGACCTTATCGCCCCAGTTATTTTGTGTGCACCATGTTTTCATTTTGCAAATGCAGGCTGTATCGATCTTTTCGGGGTGCTTTTTCAGGTCAGCCAGCTCTCTTTTTACGGATTCATCTGTGATCCGGTACAGAGGTGCAAGATTCATACAGGGATAGGTACCCTGATTGTCACCATATTTTCGGATGCTTTTGCCCAGTTCTGCACTTACGGACGAAATATCCGCAATTTTTCCACCGGAAACCGTGATACGTACACAGGGTGCATTCTGCCGAATATTGGGGATCGGCTTGTATTTTGGGTGCCAACTCTGTCTTTTGACCTGTGCATCATCAAGCACCCGCGCAAGCTCATACAACTCATTGATCACGGTACTCCTCCTCTCTTACCGGATATTCGAGAACACCTTGATGAATGCAGAGGTCCATATCATAAACCGCCTGATATATGGCCCGCTCATTTGATTCGTGTCCTGTCAGAAACACCCTGCGCAGCATGGATGGAATGTGGATATCCGGAAGCTCCTTGCAGACCTTTGTGGTCTCACGGAACGGGCCGAAATATGACAGCGTGAATTCGCTCCATCCGAGGAACGGCGTCATATAGGATTGCCCGCGCAGCAAGCGCCGGTTGAACATTTCCTGATAGGCGTGCCCCGGCGAGGTCGTGCGCCGGTCCCATTCGCGGGCTCTGTCCGGAAGCTTCTCCTTATTTGGGTTGGGGATCACATCCGCATAAAGCCGATAGCAGACACCGGTCAGCACCGTGGCAAACAGCTGGTAGTTGTTATCCTTGCTGATCAGACTGGACTTTCGAAGCGGTCCGCCGTAATTCGTTGCATAGGAGTGGTACTGCGGCGCGGAGCACAATTCCACTTTTCTCGGTATGATCCGGACCGCCGGACCCCAAAGGATACTCTCAAACAGACCGCGCACTGCGGAATAAGTCGGTGCCGGATAGCTGCACGGAGAATCTCCGGTGTCCGGCCGCGTCCAGAGCGCCGTGTCCCCTGCGACCTCCATGGAGACCTGATATGTTTTATGGATCATTGGCTATTCCTTCCTTTCCTCCATAACGCATTCGGTATGCTTCCTCTCATCTGCCCTCATCATACATCATCCGCTGTCCAATAAATTGGACTCTGCCCAAAAATTTCAACATTTTTCTCTCTTTTTTCAAATATCCGCAAAGCCCACTATTCTTTCCTTCATTATATCTCATATTTCGGCATAATTCAACAATCATATGACGTTTTTCTGTACATTTGTTCGACAATTTGACGAACCCCCACCATTCTCTGCCGCTGTTTCGCGTAATTTTCCCCCGGCGGCACGCGGGGCTTGACGGGAGCGGCTCAAAATGATAAAATATCTTTGTTTCAGAATGCAGATATGCCGCTGTGGTGGAATAGGCAGACACAAGGGACTTAAAATCCCTCGCCCTAAAAAGCGTACCGGTTCGACCCCGGTCAGCGGCACCAAAAAAAGGCACGCCGGTCGGATACCGAGGTATCAGCGGCGCGCCTTTTCTATTTGATTGGAGAAATATGAGATGGACATTCGGGAATACAGGGAATACAAGGCCGAGGATGTCCTGCGCCTCTACGCCAGCGTCGGCTGGACGGCCTACACGGACGACCCGGCAGCGCTGGAGCGCGGCTTCCGCCATTCGCTGCTGGTTCTGGCCGCGTGGGAGGACGGCGAGCTGGCCGGGCTGATCCGCGCAGTCGGCGACGGCGCGACGATCGTGTTCATTCAGGATATTCTGGTCGCGCCGGAGCGGCAGCGCCACGGGATCGGCACAGCCCTGCTGCGCGCCGTGCTCGAGCGATTCAACGGCGTGCGGCAGATCGAGCTGACGACGGACGACACGCCGGAGACGGCCGCATTTTACCGCTCGCTCGGCTTTGCCGACTTTGCCGGCCTCGGCTGCCGGGGCTTCATGCTGGATTAGAATATAAGGCAACACCGCACAATTCAGCAAGAGCATTTAGCGCGAGATTTTTTGTCGAGGCAAGGTTTGAAACGTGCAGATGTACTCTGTGTACCCGCAAGGGGCATGCCGCATCCGTAAGGCGGCAAAGCCGCCAACGGCTGCGCAATACCTCAAACTTTTCGAACCGATGGATCGGTGAAAAATATCCGGCGAAGGCCGAAGCTGCAATTGTGCGGTGTTGCCCCCCCAAAGAAGCCGGAGGAACGAAATGCAGGAGATTCTGGAAGTAAGCTGCCGCCCCGTACACGACGGGATCTGGACACCCGCAGAGCTGATGGGCGCGCTCGAGCGCGCCGCCACGGACCACGCAGACGCGCTGAACATCGGCCACGACCGCATGGTCGCGGACTTCGGCAGCCTGTGGATGCTCGTGCGCAGCCGGTTGGAGCTGACGCGTCTGCCCGCTGCGGACGAGGCGCTGACCGTGCGCACCTGGCTGCGCAGCCCGACGCCCGTGATGAGCGTGCGCGACTATGATTTCTGCGCAGACGGCGAGGTCATCGGCTCGGCCGTGCACTGCTGGGTGCTCGTGAATGCCGAGGCGCGGCACATGATCGACCTGCGGCAGATCCCCGCTCTGTGGGAGCTGCCCGTGCATGCACCGGAGCGGAAAACGCGCCTGCGCCGCCTGACGCTGCCGGAGACGATGACGGCCGCCGGGGCCGTCCGCGTGACGGATGCGGAGATCGACGACAACGGCCACATGAACAACGTGGCCTATGTGCGCCGCGCGCAGGAGGCTGCGCCCGGCCTGTTCCGCGGGCTGGAGGTCGTGTATGACCGCGAATGCTTCCGCGGGGCCCTGCTCACGCTCGAGCATGCCGCCGACGCGGACGCGCAGTATGTCCGCGGCGTGCTGGAAAGCGGCGAGGAGAGCTTCCGCATGCGCTTTTTCGGCGCGGAGGCCGCGCAGTGAGGCGGG
>OHCF01001169.1_pt1 | contig 10728 bp, 12 predicted proteins | sample 1577511 | NCBI WGS metagenome assembly OHCF01 (sample SAMEA3879568, study PRJEB24766) | human gut metagenome | biome: human-associated habitat; feature: feces | place: USA | collected 1985/1987 | reverse complement strand
AGCTGCAGAGCGCGGTGTCCAGCGGCAAACGTATCTTTACGATCATGGATCTGGAAGAACAAAGCGATGACAGCGATAAAGATGTGCTGAACCTCAAAAAAGGGGAAATCGATTTCGAACATGTATCGTTTGCTTATGATCCGCAGAAGCCGCTGATGAAAGATATCGATCTGCATGTCAAAGCCGGCAGCAAGGTGGCGGTCGTAGGAAAGACCGGAGCCGGCAAAACAACACTGGTCAATCTGCTGATGCGTTTTTATGACATCAGCAGCGGCTGTATCCGAGTTGACGGCCATGATATCAACACAGTGACAAGAGACTCGCTGCGTTCTTCTTTCGGCATGGTACTGCAGGATACGTATCTGTTTGAAGGGACGATTGCGGAAAATATCGCCTACGGAAAGCCAGATGCTTCCCGTGAAGCGATCATTGCCGCCGCAAAGAAAAGCGGGGCCCATGAGTTTATCATTCGTCTCAACAAAGGATACGATACGGTTCTGCACGGCAACAGCAGTATTCTTTCGCAGGGTCAGCGGCAGCTGCTCTCGATCACCCGTGTCCTGCTGATGAATCCGCGTGTACTGATCCTTGATGAGGCAACCAGCAGCATCGATACGGTCAGTGAGCAGCATGTCAACCATGCGATGCATCTGCTGATGGAAGGAAAGACGAGCTTTATCATTGCCCATCGTCTGTCCACGATCATTGATGCGGATCTGATCCTTGTCATGGAACAGGGCAATATCATCGAACAGGGAACACATGAAGAACTGCTGAACAAAAACGGAGCATATGCCCAGCTGTTTAACAGTCAGTTTGCCTGACAGATAAAAAGGTAAAACAGAGGCTGTGACAAGTGATGAAAGAAACATGATCACTGTCACAGCCTCTTTGTGCTATAGTAAGAGTGAAGAGGTAAAAGATGGAACAGACACTGGAGCGATTTGTAAGAGCACAAAAGGATATGTATGAAACAGCCAGACAGGAGCTGTTGAACAAAAAAAGAAAAGCCACTGGATGTGGTATATCTTTCCGCAGCTGCATGGGCTTGGTCATAGTTCTACAGCTGTATATTACAGTATCAAAGATGCAAAAGAAGCCAGGGCATATCTTGCGCATCCGCTGCTGGGCAAGCGGCTTCGTGAACTGAGTGATATCCTGCTTTCGCTTCCGGGCAATGATCCGCGGGCATTGTTTGGCTTTCCGGATGATCGTAAGCTGCGATCCTGCATGACATTATTTTATGCAGTCAGTAAAGAACAAAGATTTCAACAGGTGATCGTAAAGTATTACCGAGGAATCCATGATCAATGGACCCTGCATGCCCTGGAGCATGAAAAAGAAAGATGATTTGTGAAAGCCAACTAGGCAAGGAGGAAATTTAGGATGACATTCGACCGTGATTTGTTCGTGGAATATAAAAGGATCATGGATAATACCATGATCCGTTCCTGTTATCGGCAGGTCATGAGCCTGATCAAAACGATTGCGTCCGTTTTGGAAGAGCGTCTGCCTGCTTATCGTTTTATGAAGAGAATCGTCGAGAATCAGATGGATGTTACATATTTTCAGCTGACAAATGAACAGTTAAAGTACCGTGGACTGAAAATACAGGTTGTGTTTGTACATGAAACGTGTGAATTCGAAGTATGGATGTCCGGCTATAACCGCAACATACAGTGCGCCTATGCCAAAGTCCTTGCACATCAGGTACATCCTTTTCTGGTCAGTACAGATCCTGCCAGGGATGACTACATCGTCAAGGCTGTCATAAAGAACAGGATGACGGATGCGGATGCGGAAAGTATTGTTTCCGAGATGCAGCTAAAGATCGAACATCTGACGGAATATTTTTTGGATCTGTCAGCGCAGATTCACTGAATAAGTCTCATGATTTTCCGTTTTGCTTTCTGATTTGTTTTTTGAGCTCTCTGAGCTGAGAAGAACGAGGGGTTCGCTGCAGCCGCTCATAATTCTCGGCCAGAGCTTTTTCATATTTCCCCTGATTGCCCGGGCAATAAAATGTATCGTTTTTCAATGCGTCCGGAAGATATTGAATATGTTTCCACAGCTGCGGCATGCCGTAATCGTAACGATCTTCTTCCGCCAGTGCCACCGGCGTGTATTTGAGATAGTCCGGCATCGGGGCGCTGCGATGGCGGGCAGCGGCAGCAGCCTGATCAATGGCCTGTTCGGCCGATTTTGATTTCGGGGACAAGGAAAGATCGATCACGGAAAAACTCAGCGGGATACGGGCTTCCGGAAAACCGACACGCTTGGCGGCATCAATTGCCTGGATGGTCCTTGCCACGGCTGCCGGATTGCCCAGACCGATATCTTCATAGGCAATGACCAGAAGCCTTCTTTCAATGGAATCCATATCTCCCGCATCGATCAGCAAAGCCAGATAATAGAGGGCCGCATTGACATCACAGCCCCGGATCGATTTTTGAAAGGCGCTGAGCAGATCATAATGACCGTCTCCTTCTTTTGAAGTTCTTTGATTGGATACATTCGGTATGGAGGAAAGAAGCTCCATCGTTATCGTTTTGTCTTTGGAGAGAACCACTGCCAGTTCAAGCAGATTGAGTGCATAGCGCACATCACCGAGACTCTGTCTCGCAATGCATTGCAATGCGTCCTTTTCTATGGTTACGCTGTTGCCGTATCCCTTCTCACTGCGGATGGCACGTTCGACAGCCTCCATGATATCCTTGTCACTGAGTGTTTTGACTTCGAAAAGATGACAGCGGGAACGGATGGCCGGATTGATGCTGTGCAGAGGGTTTGCCGTTGTGGCACCGATCAGCGTTATGCTTCCGTTTTCCACATGCGGCAGCAGCAGATCCTGTTTATCCTTATTCAAACGATGGACCTCATCGATGATCAGGACAAAGCCCGGATACAGCTTTGCCTCTAAAAACAAGGCGTCCAGATCTTTTTTTGTTCCGTTTACGGCATTGAACATGCGATACGGAAGCCCTGCTTCATTGGCAAGCACGGTGGCCAGCGTGGTCTTTCCCATGCCGGGAGGTCCGTAAAAAATCATGGAAAACAGTCTTTTTTCTTCAACACAGCGCCGCAGGATCATCCCCGGACCGACCAGATGTTTCTGCCCGATGACGTCATCGAGCTTAAGCGGCCGCATGCGATAGGCTAACGGTTCGTTCATCATTATCACCGTCCTTCATTTTATCATAAAATAAAAAAAAGAATACAGCGGTAAGCGCCGTACTCTTTGTTACAGATTGAAAGTTGAGATGTTTTGCACAGACGATAGGAAAGAACTCAGGATCATCAGGCCCAGTATCACCAGTGTCAGGATCGCTACCCAGTTTTTAAAATAGGCTTTGATCGGATAGTCATAAGGCGAGATCAACGGACGGATCAGCTTGCTGCGGTTTCGCAGGGCAAGGATGAACAAGACGATGCCGCAAATGCCTGTCGCGATGATCAGCAGGCTTAACAGGACGGTCATGATTTGATTGTCTGCATAGAGAGACAGTAATGCGACTGCATTGTTGGCCATATGCATCAGGATGCCATTGATCAGGGAATCCGTCTGCATCACGACATAGCCGATGGCCATACCGATAAAGAATACACTGATGGCTGAACTTAATGAACCGTGGCATAAAGCGAACAACAGTGAAGTAATGACCAGGGCAAACCAGCGCCCATAGCGCTTCAGTGTCTGCATGATGACACCGCGAAACAGCCATTCTTCAAAGACAGGTGCCGCGACGACCGTCATGAGAATAAAGAGAACTGCCGAAAAGAAGTTATGCGGTATATACTCGAACTGTTCTGTCAGCGATAGATGGAAGAGGGAAGAAAGGATGCCGAAAAGCAGTGTGCAGGCAATGTTCATGCCCAGGCCGAACAGGAAACAGGAAATGATCTGTTTCTTTGACAGAGAATGATTGCTTTTCCAGTGCAGATCCAGCTTTAATTTCTTTTTGAAGACCAGCGTGATGAAGAGAAAAGTGAGGAACATGCTCAAGATGGTAAGAATATTACTGAGATTGTTTACTTTGTCATAGTCAAAAAACAATGTGTTCGTATCTATGAAAGGAATCAGAAAGAATACAGAGACAATGACTGAAATCAGCAGATAAAGAAGCACGCATCCGCTGGTGATCTTAAATCTTTTTTTAGGTGTATCGTACATGAGAGAGCCTCCTGTCTGTTTTGTTAATGATACGTATTTTTATTGTAACGGTTATTGTGATATTTGTCGAGAAGTCACAAATGAAAAAGCAGTGAACGATGCACTGCTTTCATTTTATGCTTTTGCTTTGCGTTTTGTGAGATATGCCTGAAGCAGAATATATAAGGCATAGATCAAAAAACAGCAAGGAACGACCAGGCTCCATGGCAGATCGAATTTTGCCATATATCCTTCAAAGAGAATGACAAGCACGATCAGCGGCAGGATGTAGCTGATATAAAAACGAGTGATGGAAGGAAGCTTCAGTCCTTTGCCGCTGTTGACTTCCTGATAATATCCTTTCCATCCCCAGCCGTAGCGGTTGGTACAGAACAGCAGATACATCAGCGATCCCATCGGCAGCAGGTTGTTGGATACGATGAAGTCTTCCAGATCCTGAATGGTAGTGCCGATGCCCAGCGGCTGTATGTCACTGAGCAGATTGAAGCCCAATGCACACGGTAATGACAGCACGATGACCGCAATGATATTGACGATGACGGATTTTCTGCGGCTCCAGCCGTAATCCATCGCAAAAGCAACGATGTTCTCGAAAACGGCGATGACCGTGGTCAGTGCGGCAAAGGCCAGGAACATGAAGAACAGTGCTCCCCAGATCTGACCGCCGGCCATTGCGTTAAAGGTGGTCGGCAGAGTGACGAAAATCAGACCGGGACCGCTGCCGGCATCGATATGATAAGTAAAGCATGCCGGAAAAATGATCAGACCGGATACAAAAGCGACGATCGTATCCAGGATAACGACATTCAGACTTTCCGATACAAGAGAATGATCCTTGTCGATGTAGCTTCCGAAAATTGCAAGGGCCCCGATACCGAGACTGAGCGTGAAGAAAGCCTGTCCCAGTGCTTCGAAGATGATCGTTCCCAGTGAATAGTTTTCCAATGCCCGTTCAAAATCCGGAATCAGATAAAAGCTGAGTCCTTCTTTTGCCCCGGAAAGAAAGAAACTGTGTACGACCAGTACAAGCATGATCAGAAACAATGCACCCATCATATATTTGGATACTTTTTCGACACCGTTCTTGAGACCGCGTGAGCAGATGAAGAAGCCGAGAAGCGTAACGATCAGCATCCAAAGGATCTGCTGCAGCGGATCGGCGAGAAAAGCGTTGAAGGCATTGCTGACGCCCTCGGCATCCAGTCCTGCCAGCTCTCCTTTTCCCATCTTGAAAAAATAAGCGATCATCCATCCCCCGACGGTTGTATAAAACATCATCAGCATATAATTGCCGATCAGCGGGATAAACTTGATAAAATGCCATTTGGTTCCCTTCGGTTCCAGTACTTCAAATGATTTGACGGCAGAACGCTGTGAGGCCCTTCCGACAGAAAACTCCATGGTCATGATCGGAAGTCCCATGATGACCAGAAAGATCAGATAAATAATGACAAAGGCAGCTCCTCCGTACTGTCCTGTAATATAAGGAAAGCGCCATACGTTTCCCAGTCCGACGGCACATCCTGCACTGATCAGCAGAAAGCCCAGACGGGAAGAGAATTTTTCCCTAGAATTCATTGATAACCCCCCTTGTTTCAATGTGTCAACAGATTAATCATACCTTTCCCTTATTGGCATGTCAATCAGCATATTTTTCACACGGCTGCGTATATATAGAGCGAGGAGGAACGGGAATGGAAGAAAATACAAATCCTTTGCGCTTTGAAACAAGCCCTTATCACAATGTGCTGATCAAAGACAGAAAGACAATGGAACTAAGCGGAGTGAAACAGATCGACAGCTTTGACTCGGGAGAGTTTTTGCTGGAAACAACACTTGGCTGGATGCTGATCAGTGGAAAAGAGCTGACACTGGGAAAGCTCGATACCGAACACGGCGATGTGGTCATCAAAGGAAATATTGATTCTGTCAGCTATATTTCAGGAAAAAAAGGACAGGACCACAATTCGATGTTTTCACGTCTGTTTAAATGATCCTTTTGAGCGTACAGATCCAGTGCATCCTGTATCATCTGCTGGCAGGATGGATCTACGGACTTTGTTTTTCTTTTCTTCAGACACTGACACAGTATTATCAGAAGAATATGTTGACAGTCTTATCGGAAATCCTTTTTCATGCGGCTTTTTCCGCCGGCATGTTTTTCGGTCTGCTTTTTGTGAACGGCGCCGTTTCCAACATTTACCTGGTTTTGTTTTTCATGCTCGGTGTTTTTTTCTATTATCGCTTTTATTACAGGCTTTTTTATCACTTTTTCACGTTCGTTCGGCATTTTTTCATAAGCGCTTTCATAAAATTGCTGTTGCGAAATCCCGTATGCTTGGTATAATAAAAAAGAACACAAAAAAGGGTAAAAAAAGGAGGGGTGCTCATGGCAGCAAAAAAAAGGAGAACGCTTACAACACCGGCTAGGATCGTACTTTGTTTCTTGCTGGCAGCGGGTACTTTGCTCATATTATTAGACTGCGGAAATGATGTGCTGACCATGTTCAAGCTGAAACAAAGCATCGCGGCAAACAAAGAAGATGCTGCGGCACTGCAGGATCAGCTGGACACTTTGGGAGATCTGCAGGAGAAAATGAAAGATCCGGAATATCTGAAGCTGATGGCACGCGGAAAATATCTGGTGACAAAGGAAGGCGAACAGGTATTCAAGATGCCGTCTTCCAGCGATGAGTCATAATGCATTTTGGAAACAGGATGATTTCTGGCAACAGGGATCATCTTTTTATATATAAAAATTTCCCGAAAAGATTCGGGAAATGCATTTAACGACGAAAGATATGACTGCGGTGATACTGCAGAAACAGTTTTCTTTCTTTGGTCAGCAGTCGTTCATCCAGTTTGAAATTGAGCGGAAGATGATACATCTCCCGATAAGAACGGGTCTTTTTGAGCTCTTTTGAGATGAGCAGAAAGCCGTCATCATTGAAACTGATATAGCCCTGGTCAAACAGATAGTCATGATTGCGGCACAGCAGCAGTCCGTTGTTATTGTCGATCGGTTCATATAGATGGGCACAGTCACGGAACGGTTTGATATGAGAAGCAATCAGCATATGCGGAAGATCGATGCCGCAGATCGGACACTGATGATCAAATTCATGAAAGAGCGTATCCTTGTAAAAAGACTGCAGCTGCTTGGATTCATCGCGGTTGTTCGGTATGCCGCGTCTTGGCAGCAGCGTCAGGATCTCGTCCAGATATGCATAGGGAACGATCTCCCGGTCCATGTTTTTCCAGTGCTCTTTGGAAGAAGGATAAATGGTTTTCAGGTAATAACAGAGCCCGGTCGGAGAAACCAGCGGCGGGCTGCCGTAACAGTATTCCTCTATGATGCGTTCACAGTCATGACGAAGGGCAGAAGGAATGACCATCTGCTCGTCCTGCAGCGGCTGAAACAGACGGCTCTGGTGTGCCATCTCGCAATATAAAGGTGCACAGTGCTGCTGCAGCTGGGCAAAAGAAACGGAGCCGATACCATTTTCGCAAAGGCGTCAGGATCATCGGCATTGCTGATCATGCATGAGAACAAGGCGAGATCCTCCAGTACCGAATGAATGGAGGAACGGGCAAAAACTGTCGCATTCGGCGTTACATCGTAACCTCTTGTCAGTTTGCGCATCATGCCGGCATCGATGATCTGGGTGATCTGATCGCTGATCTGGTTTTTGGATGGATGACGATGAGATTCCTGCCGCAGCTGGTCATAGACATCATCCACTGCCTGCTGAAAGTCAATGCCGCGTATTTCGTAATTATCCAATAAGGTCAATACGTGTTTAAGACTGGACTTTTCCATTGGATCACATCCTTTACTCCTATTATACACTGCATGAAAAGGTAAAAAAATGTTTTTCCGCTGCAGCCCTTTTTTTTCGAGCTCGTTCGACATACGGAAACCTTTACTATGTAAGCATAAAGGAAGGTGTTTAACGAATGAAGGGACCGGGAATTAAAGATTATATGAATGTATTGACACAGCGAAGAGAGGAGGCACATCGACAGGGACTGACTTATATCGATGTGAATTCCAAGCAGCTGCATCAGGAAATCTCACCGAATTTTGCGACGATGCCGACATGCTGTCAGGCGATGTACAAACAGATGCTCAGCGGAGATGAAATACTGGAGCATCCCAAGGGAACGACCGGATATGGATCGCATTTGACGATTCGTTTTTATGTCGATAATCTGGAAGGACGGGAATTATTGCATCCGGGCAAAAAAAGAGGAAGACCGGCAAAAAGCGAGGAAGAGAAAGCCGCTGCACGAAAGGCCAAAATGAAACATTCAACGCAGGATCTGTGTTCTTTGCTGAAGTCATGGCTCTCCGAGCACGGCTGGGAATATGAAGAAAACAAAGGAGTCATCGAAGCAAAGAACGAAGAAAAGCGCTGGATCATCAATGTACAGGGAATTCAGCGGGGAAGAAAACAGCCGCTTCCGGTTAAATTGAGTGAATTCATCCGCCAGATGAATGATGAAACAGCGGATTACAGCATTGCTTTTAATGATTCTGCCTCTTACCGCCGTCAATGGCAGGAAATACCTGCCTGTGTGAAGGAACGGCTGCATATGAGCGTGATCCTTGCGGATAAAAAAGGAAATATCGTTCGTATCTGAAAAGACATCCGGACCATGCCGGATGTCTTTGTCTGTTATGGGAAAAGAGAAGGCAAACAGGCAGTTTCTAATTGCATTTGACCATAAAAGATATTATCATTTAAATGAGTAGTCGATAAAAGAAACAGGACAAATCGTCTTTTTTCTTTTGTTGACAGGGAGGCAATATGAAATTTGTAGAATTGACGGAAGCGCAATATCAGGCTTTTTTTGACAATTATCCGAATGCACATTTCTGGCAGTCTGTGGAAATGGCGCATATGAGAGCAGACAACGGATGGAAAATAGAATATGTCGGCATTGCAGATAATGACGAAGTGAAAGCTGCGGCATCTCTGCATTCCAAGGCGGTCTATCGCGGTTATCGTGTTTACATGATCCTGCGCGGCCTGCTGGTTGATTATGATGACAGAGAAATGCTTCGTTTCTTTTTGTCTGAATTGATGCAGTATCTGAAGGAACATAAATGTTTGTATGTACGTATGGATCCTTATGCGGAATACCAGAAGCATTTGCCGGACGGCAGTGTGGAAGAAGGAACAGAGAAGAACGATTCGCTCATCGAACTGTTACGCTCCTTTGGTTTTGAGCATCTCGGATTTCGTAACGAAATCGACAACAATTATGAACCCCGCTGGATGTCTGTGCTGCCCCTTAAGGGAAAAAGCGAAGCTGTGCTGCTGAAGCAGATGCACAGTCAGACCCGCCAGAATGTCAACAATACGATCAAAACCGGCATTAAGGTGCGGGAGCTTTCTTATGAAGAACTGGATATTCTGCATCACATGGTCGATGTGACAGGAAACCGGCGTCATTTCGAAAAACCGGATCTGGCATATTATCAGCATTTTTATCGGGAGTTTAAAGATCATAAAAAGGTTCTTTATGCGTATCTGGATACAGAAGATTATCGGGACCGCAATGAAAAAGAGCTGAGTGAGCTGAAAAAGAAGGAAGCAGAGCTTTGCACACTGCTGGAGGAAAATCCGCAGTCACAGAAAAATGAACGGCGTCTGCGTTCTACGCGTGATCTGATCGCGGCACATGAGAAGCGGATTCGCGAAGCGAAGAAACTGCTGGAGAAATACGGGAAGGAGATCCCGCTGGCAGCAGCGCTGTTTGTCATTTATCCGATGGAGGTCGTGTATTTGTTCAGCGGCAGTGACGATACTTTCAAACATTTCAAAGGTTCTTATGCGATCCAGTGGGAAATTATCCGTCAGACGCTTCAGATGGGCATTCCGCGCTATAATTTCTATGGGATCAGCGGTTCGTTCGATGAAAACAATGAAGAATACGGCGTATATCTGTTCAAACGCGGCTTCAATGCGGATGTGATCGAGCTGGTAGGTGATTTCCAGTGCGTGACAGCACCGAAGATCTACCGTCAGTATCAGCTTCTGCATAAAATAAAAGATAAAATCACAGGATAAAAAAAGGCAGCTCATAAAGCTGCCTTTTGCATATATATTTATGATCTGTTGCTTTGCTTTTGCCGAAAGATCAGCCGTGACAAAGTGGAAACAAATAAAATGCCAAGGGCCATCAAAGCGGCGGTACTCAATGTGTTGATGCCGGTGCTCAGTGCATTGTCAAGCTCATGATGGACAATGGCCAGCATGGTGTAATACATGCCGGCACCGGGAACCAGCGGAAACAGACCGCTGATCAAAAAAGTGGGAACCGTTGTTTTGCGGACCCTCGCCATGATTTCACTGTACATGGCAAGCGTAAGCGAAGCCAGAAAGATTGAGAAAAAATCGCTGAGGCCGGCTAACAGGCATAATTCATTGATCAGACAGCCCAGGCCTCCGCCTAATGCGGTCAATACGACATTTCTTTTCGGGACCTGAAAGAGGATCGCGATAAAGATCGTTGCCAACAGGGCGCTCATGACTTTGATCATCATTTCA
>OHCF01001166.1_pt1 | contig 10742 bp, 9 predicted proteins | sample 1577511 | NCBI WGS metagenome assembly OHCF01 (sample SAMEA3879568, study PRJEB24766) | human gut metagenome | biome: human-associated habitat; feature: feces | place: USA | collected 1985/1987 | reverse complement strand
AGGCGCGGATCTCCTTCAAAATCAGGCTGCGCTTGACAAAAGTGTCCTTGACCTCGGGGTTCATGATGAGGTCAACGTAGCGCTGGCGGTAACGCGCCTCGCGGTCCGTCAGGCCGTGGAACTTCTCGGGCAGGGGCAGCAGACTCTTGGAGAGCAGCGTCAGCTCGGAGATGCGGACAGAAATTTCGCCCATCTTCGTGCGGAACACCTCGCCCTTGACGCCGATGATGTCACCGATATCCAGCTTCTTAAAGGCGGCGTAGGCTTCATCGCCCAGCAGGTCACGCTTGACAAAAATCTGGATGTCGCCCTTCTGGTCGCGCAGATGGGCAAAGCTGGCTTTGCCCATGATGCGTTTGGACATCATGCGGCCAGCCAGAGAGACGATCTTTCCGGTCTCAGCCTCGGCAGGAAGGTCAGCAAACTCATTTTTGAGGTCGGCCGAGTACGCATCCTGCGCATATTTGGTGATTTCAAAGGGGTTATGACCGGCTTCGCACAGGTCTGCCAGCTTCTGGCGGCGCACAGCGGCCTGCTGGGTCAGCTCCTGCTCGGTCTGGGGCTTATTCTGCTCCATGTGAGATCGTCCTTTCGTGACTTTTAATTCTGTTGATATGGGTTGCCTGTAGGGGTCGATGCAAGCATCCGCCCCTTCAGAATTTATTGCGGATTATTACTTCGAGCGGCTAACTTCCAGCAGCTTGTACGTGATGATGTTGCCGTTGGGCAGGGTGACATCAACGCTGTCGCCGACCTTGCAGCCAATCAGAGCCGCGCCGACGGGGCTCTCGTCGCTGATGCGGTTCAGATCCATGTCAGCCTCGGTGGAGCCGGTCAGGTCGTACTCCTCGGCGTCCTCCAGGTCATCGCCCTCGGCCAGAATCTTGACGTGCATACCGATGGAGGCAGTGTCATTGGACAGCTCGCTCTCATCCATGATACGGGCCAGCTTCAGGGTAGCCTCCAGGTCGGCAATGCGGGCCTCCACAGAAGCCTGCTCCTCCTTGGCGGCGTCGTACTCGGCATTCTCGCTCAAGTCGCCGTAACCGCGGGCGACCTTGATCTTGTCGGCAACTTCCTTACGCTTGACGGTGCGCAGGTTTTCCAGCTCCTGCTCCAGTTTATTATAACCCTCACGGGTAACGACAACTTCTTTAGCCATAGCAGTGTCTCCTAACGTAAAATGGATAGTAAAAGATGTGCGGCACCAACTGGGGAGCCGCACTAACTTATATATTATACGGGTTCAAAACGGATTTGTCAAGGCACAGCGTCATTTATCCAGCTGCAAAAGGCCAACCTTACGGTAGACCTTGTTGACAGTGCGGTTGGCAAGGCGGGAGGCACGCTCCGCACCGTTCTTGAGGACCTCGTCCACGTAGGCCTTGTCGGCCAGAATGCGGGCATACTCGGTCTGCACGGGGGCCAGCGCGTCGGCAGTGACCTCGGCCACGGCCAATTTTAAGTCACCGTAGCCCTTTCCCTCAAACTCGGCAGCGATCTCGTCGTTGGACTTGCCCGTGAAGGTGCTGTAAATGCACATCAGGTTGGACACGCCGGGCTTCGTCTCGCGGTCAAAGCGGACTACGCCGTCGGAGTCGGTCACGGCGCGCTTGAACTTGCGCACGATGGCATCCTTGTCATCGGTCATCAGGATAAAGCTGTTGATGTTCGTGTCGGACTTGCTCATCTTCTTGGTCGGCTCGGCCAGCGACATGATCTTGGCGCCCGCGGCGGGCACGTAGCCCTCGGGCAGGGTGAAGGTATCGCCGTAAATGCCGTTGAAGCGGCCTGCGATGTCGCGGGCAATTTCCAGATGCTGGGTCTGATCCTGCCCCACGGGCACGAGGTCGGCATTGTAGATGAGGATGTCCGCTGCCATCAGCACGGGGTAGGTGAACAGACCGCCGTTGATATTCTCTGCGTTCTTGGCGCTCTTGTCCTTGAACTGCGTCATGCGCGAGAGTTCGCCGAACATGGTATAGCAGTTGAGCACCCAGCCAAGCTGGGTGTGCGCGGGCACATGGCTCTGGATGAAGAGCGTGTTCTTTTCCGGGTCGAGGCCGCAGGCAATGTATTGCGCGAGCTGCTCGATGGTGCGGCGGCGCAGGTCGGCGGGGTTCTGGCGCACGGTGATCGAGTGCAGGTCGGCCATAAAATAATAGCAGTCAAAGATCTCGGCGCGCTCGCTCCAGTTTTTGATCGCACCCAGATAAGACCCGAGCGTCAGGTCGCCGGAGGGCTGAATGCCCGAGAGCATGACTTTCTTTGCAGTTTTTTCTTCCATAGTTGATTACTTCCTTAGTTATCTTGCTGAAAATTCGCATTTGTTTGAATATTGTACCACAACCTGTTGTGGAATACAACATCGAAAGTTCCCTTGACAATCCCTGTGATGTAAAATAAGATATAAATAATTATGGTTTATCTATCCGGAGGATACAGAGAATATGAAAGATCAAAAGTGGTTTGAAGACATGGAGCAGCGCATCCCGCACGGCGAGGTGCGCACCCGTTTCGCGCCCAGCCCGACGGGCTATATGCACGTCGGCAATCTGCGCACGGCGCTGTATACGTACCTGATCGCGCGGCACGCCGGCGGCAAGTTCATCCTGCGCATTGAGGACACCGATCAGGGCCGTTATGTGGAGGGTGCGGTCGATGTCATTTACAGCACCATGCGCGCCTGTGGCCTGACGCATGACGAGGGACCTGATGTCGGCGGCCCGGTCGGCCCGTATATCCAGACCGAGCGGCGGGGACTCTATAAGGAATATGCCGAGCTGCTCATCGCGCGCGGCCACGCCTACCGCTGCTTCTGCGATAAGGACGACGCTGCCGAAGAAAATGTTTCCGACGGCACTGTCATCCACAAATACGACGGCCGCTGCTCGCGCCTGAGCGAGGAAGAGATCGCGGCCAATCTCGCGGCCGGCAAGCCATATGTCATCCGCCAGAAGATCCCGCGTGAGGGCAAGACCACGTTCCACGACGAGATCTTCGGCGACATCACGGTCGATAATGACACGCTCGACGACCAGGTGCTCATCAAGCGCGACGGTCTGCCGACGTATAACTTCGCCAACGTCATCGACGACCATCTCATGGGCATCACGCACGTCGTGCGCGGGTCGGAGTACCTGTCGTCCACGCCGAAGTATAACCTGCTCTATGAGGGCTTCGGCTGGGAGATCCCGAAGTATATCCACTGCTCGCCGGTCATGCGCGACCAACACAACAAAATGTCCAAGCGCCACGGCGATCCGTCGTATGAGGATCTGATCGCGCAGGGCTACCTGTCGGAGGCCGTGGTCAACTATGTGGCACTGCTCGGCTGGGCGCCCGGCGGCGAGCGGGAGATCTATTCGCTGCCCGAGCTCGTGGAGGCGTTCGACATCAAGGGCATCTCCAAGTCCCCGGCCATCTTCGATATCGACAAGCTCAAGTATTTCAACAGCGAGTATATCCGCGCCATGACGCCGGAGCAGTTCGCCGCCGTGGCCGCGCCCTATATCCGCCAGACGGTGAAAAACCCCGCCATCGATCCCGCGCAGATCGCGCCGCTGCTGCAGCAGCGCTGTGAGGTGCTCACGGACATTCCGGAGAAGGTGGACTTCTTTGACGCACTGCCGGAGTACGATATCGCGCTCTACACGAACAAGAAGTCCAAGACCAACAGCGAGGTCTCGCTCGACATGCTCAATAAGGTCCTGCCCAAGCTCGAGAGCCTTTCCGAGTGGACGAATGATGCCATCCATGACATGCTCGTCTCATTTGCCGAGGAGCTCGGCGTGAAGAACGCGACGCTCATGTGGCCGCTGCGCATCGCCGTTGCGGGCAAGCTCGTCACGCCCGGCGGCGCTGTCGAAATTTGCCATATCCTCGGCCGTGAGGAGACGATCAAGCGCGTCAAGGCCGGTATCGCCAAGCTGGCATGATCTTCGAACTCTGCCCTACGCTCTCGCGCGATCTCATCAAGCGGGAATTTTTGAACACCGCCGCCGCGTTTGGCGTGCTGGTGCTTCTTGGCTTCGCCGCCGGAATGATCTTCCCCGACATGGCGCAGCAGACGCTTCAAAACTTCGCCGCGCAGGTCGAGCAGCTGGGACTTACCGACGATGTTCCCCAGTCGCAGATGATGGCGACGCTGTTTTTCAACAACATCACAGCGTCCCTCCTCTCGATGCTCTACGGGCTCATCCCGTTCCTGCCGCTCAGTGCGCTCGCGCTCGGCACGAATGCGCTGATGCTCGGCGCGTTCGCCGCCATCTATCAGCAGCAGGGCATCGGTCTCGGTGTGTATGTTCTCGGCGTTTTGCCCCACGGCATTTTTGAGCTGTCCGCGCTGATCTTATCCTGCGCGCTGGGCCTTCTCATCTGCCGCACGGGGACGGAACGGATCCTCAAAAAGAGTGATACGCCCTTTTTCCGCCGTGTGCTGGACTGCATCCGCGTCTTTTTGACATTCTCTGTGCCGCTGCTGCTGGTGGCCGCGCTCATCGAGACGTACGTCACACCTGCATTTTTGAACCTTGTGCTGTAAACGGCAAGGTTGACTTTCGTTCCACACAACTATATAATGGACCTGTCAAGATTTTGTAGAATTTTCATCTGCTGTTTCTTCAGGGATTGAGGAAAAGCACCGCTCCTGCGGCGCTTTTCCTTTTTCGTCAAAAAATGAGAGATTCGTCCCGCCGCGGGACAGAGAAAGAGAGGTGCGCATGGCGCAGACAGTTCCGGCAAGGCAAACCGTGCAGAACATGACGGAGGGCAGCCCCGTCTCGCTGATTTTGCGTTTTGCGCTGCCGATCTTCATCAGTCAGGTCTTCCAGCAGCTATACAGCACGGCGGACGCGTTCATTGTGGGCAAATACCTCGGCACGAACGCCTTTGCCGCTGTCAGCTCGTCCGGCACGCTCATCATGCTGCTCACAAGCCTCTTTATCGGCACGGCCATGGGCGCGGGCGTCGCAATCTCAAAGTACTTCGGCGCGGGCGACTATGAAAACGTCTCGCGCGCCGTCCACACGAACCTGGCGTTCGGTATCGTGTCGGGCACACTGCTGACGCTCATCGGCGTATTCCTCACGCCGACGTTTTTGGTCTGGATGAACACCGACGCACAGGTCATGCCGCAGGCGGTCGAATACTTCCGCTACTACTTCCTCGGCGTGCTGGCAACGGTGCTCTACAACATGTGCACGAGCATTCTTAACGCCCTCGGCGACAGCCGGAGGCCCCTGCACTATCTGATCATTTCGTCGCTCGTCAACATCGCGCTCGACCTGCTGTTCATCGGCGCGTTCCGCTGGGGCGTCTGGTCCGCCGCGGTGGCGACTGTCCTCTCCCAGGGGACGAGCTGCGTGCTCTGCCTCATCCACCTGCTCAAAAAGGGCGAGGTCTACACCGTCACGCCGCGCAACATCCGCTTCCACACCGGCATGCTCGGCGAGATCGTGCGATACGGTCTCCCCTCCGGCATCCAGAACTGCGTCATTGGCCTTGCCAATGTCATCGTCCAGTCGCAGATCAACTCGTTCGGCATGCTCGCGATGGCGGCCTACGGCGCGCACTGCAAGATCGAAGGCTTCGCCTTTCTGCCCATTACGAGCTTCACGATGGCCTGCACCACGTTCGTTGGTCAGAACCTCGGCGCCAAGCAGTATGACCGCGCCAAGCGCGGCGCGCGGTTCTGTATCATCATCGCCGTCGTGATGGCCGAGCTCATCGGCCTGTGCTATTACATCTGGGCAAGTCAGCTCATTTCCCTTTTCGACAGCACCCCCGGCGTTGTCTCCCTCGGCGTGCAACAGGCGCGCACGGTGGCACTGTTCTACTGCCTGCTGGCGTTTTCGCACTCTATCGCGGCGGTCTGCCGCGGCGCGGGCCGCGCGGTCGTGCCGATGATGATCATGCTCTCGGTCTGGTGCGTCATCCGCATCATCTACATCATGCTCGTCGTCCACTTCATCGGCGAGATCAGCTACATCTACTGGGCGTATCCCCTCACCTGGGCGATCAGCTCCACCATCTATCTCATTTATTACCTGCGCTCTGACTGGGTGCATGGATTTGAAAGGTGACTCTATGTCTTCTCCTGCGTTCCGCTTCCGCCTCGCCACGCTTGACGACGCTCCCGCGCTTCTGAGCATCTATGCGCCGTACGTCGAAAAGACGGCCATCTCGTTTGAATACGACGTACCGTCGCTCGACGAATTCCGCCGCCGCATCGCGGATATCTCGCGCAAATACCCTTATCTCGTCGCGGAGGATGAAAATGGCCAGCTCCTCGGCTACGCCTATACGCACACGTTCATCGCGCGTAAGGCCTACGACCACTGTGCAGAGTCGACGATCTATCTCGCCCTCGACGCACGCAAGCACGGTCTCGGCAAGCGCTTCTACCGCGCGATTGAGGAGCTGTCGCTCGCTCAGAACATCTACAATCTCTATGCCTGCATCGGCGAGCCGCAGGGGGCGGACGACGAATATTTAACGGACAACAGCATCCGCTTCCATGAGCACATGGGCTTCCGCCGCATCGGCGTGTTCACGCGCAGCGGCTGCAAGTTTGGCCGCTGGTACAACATGTCCTGGGTGGAAAAACTGCTCATGGAGCATCCCGAGCATCCCGAACCGGTCATCCCCTTCCCGCAGCTCGACAAGGCGCTTGTCGCCGACATTCTTCGCCGCGCCGCGGAATAAAGAACCGAAATTTTACAAAAAATCATGCACACCCTATTGACATTGCCGATGGGGTGTGCTATATTTTCGCCCAAGTTAATACCGCAAACCGTTGAAGCGGAGATAACGGCAGTGATGCCTTCACAGAGAGCCTGCGATGCTGAAAATCAGGCAAGATACACATTGTCAAATGGACCGCTGAGGGTGCAGCGAAATGCGTTTTATGCGCAGAGTATCCTGCAACGTGTTGGCATACGTCAGTTGCCGGGAGATATGATGGTATCTCCGCCAAGCGCACGGGTAACCGTGAATTCAAGGTGGCACCGCGGATCGTTCGTTTCTCTCGTATCGCATTCGTCCTTGACAGACTGTACCGTTCTGTCGGGGGCGCTTTTGTTTGCGCAATAAGCTCCTTTGGCAGAACGCCAAAGGAGCTTTTCTTTTTCAGGAGGTCACTCATGCATATCCTACCACCGCTCGAAACCGTCAAAGACATCGCCGCGACGCAGCAGTACGACGTGCTCCCGCTGAGCTACGAAATTCTTTCCGACTTCATCACCCCCATCGAAGCGATGTGCATCCTCAAGAACGTGTCCACCCACTGTTACATGCTCGAATCCGCGCAGGCGGACGACCGCTGGGGCCGCTACACGTTTTTGGGCTTCGACCCAAAGCTCGAGATCACATGCATTGACGGCAAAATGAAGACTGGCGGCCTCACCGTCCGCACGGACGATCCGTCCCAGTACCTGCGTGAGCTGCTATCAAGCTACAGAAGCCCCCACTTCGACTACCTTCCCTCCTTCACCGGCGGGCTCGTGGGGAGCGTCCGCTGCGGCGAGCAGGACGAGGACAGCTTCAAGGATGTCGATTTGATGCTCTTTGACAAGGTCATCGCCTTCGATCATGTGCGGCAGAAGATCGTGCTCATCGTCAATATGGCGCTCAGCGACGTTGAGGTCGGCTACAACAAGGCAAAGCTTGAGCTTGAGCAGCTCGTCTCGCTCCTCAAAACCGGCGAAAAGAAGCAGGAAGCGCCGGGGCGGCTCCTCGGCGAAGTCACGCCTCTCTTCTCCAAGGAGCAGTTCTGCGCGATGGTCGAAACCGCCAAGCACCACATCCGCGAGGGCGATATCTTTCAGATCGTACTCTCGAACCGCCTGAGCGCACCGTTCGAGGGGAGCCTGCTCGATACCTACCGCGTGCTGCGCACCATCAATCCCTCGCCGTACATGTTCTACTTTTCCGGCACCGACGTTGAGGTCGCGGGCGCGTCGCCCGAAACGCTCGTCAAGCTCAAAGACGGCGTGCTGCACACCTTTCCCCTCGCGGGGACCCGTCCGCGCGGCAAAACGGACGAGGAGGACAAGGCGCTTGAAGAGAGCCTCCTGCACGACGAAAAGGAGCTTGCCGAGCACAACATGCTCGTCGACCTCGGGCGCAACGACCTCGGCAAGGTCAGCAAATTCGGCACGGTGCAGGTCGAAAAGCTGCATTCCATCGAGCGCTACTCCCACGTGATGCACATCGGCTCCACCGTGCGCGGCGAGATTCGCGATGACCGCGACGCGCTTGACGCCATTGAGGCCGTGCTCCCCGCCGGAACGCTCTCCGGCGCGCCGAAGATCCGCGCCTGCCAGCTCATCGGTGAGCTTGAGAACAACAAGCGCGGCATTTACGGCGGGGCCATCGGCTACATCGACTTCACCGGCAACATGGACACCTGCATCGCCATCCGCATCGCCTACAAGAAAAACGGGCGCGTGTTCGTCCGCAGCGGCGCGGGCATCGTGGCAGATTCCATCCCTGAAACAGAGTATCAGGAATGCATCAACAAGGCGAAGGCCGTGGTCAGCGCCTTGACGCTTGCGCAGGAGGAAGACCTATGATCCTTTTGATCGACAATTACGACAGCTTTTCCTATAACCTCTACCAGCTCGTTGGCGCGATCGATCCAGACATCCGCGTCATCCGCAACGATGAGTTGCGCATCGAAGAGATCGACGCGCTGCATCCCGCGCGCATCATCCTCTCCCCCGGCCCCGGGCGGCCCGAAGACGCAGGCGTTCTCATCGACGTTGTGAAGACGCTCTCGCCCCGCATCCCAACGCTCGGCGTATGCCTCGGGCATCAGGCCATCTGTGCCGCCTTCGGTGCGACCGTGACCTATGCTAAAGAGCTAATGCACGGTAAGCAGTCGCTCGTCCACTTCGACACAAGCTCGCGGCTCTTCCAAAACTGCCCCAAGGCCGCGCCCGTCGCGCGCTACCATTCCCTCGCGGCCGACGCCGCCACCATGCCGGACTGCCTGAAAGTCACCGCCGTCACAGACGGCGGCGAGATCATGGCCGTGCAGCACACAGACTATCCCATCTACGGGGTGCAGTTTCATCCCGAATCCATTATGACGCCGAACGGCAAAACCATGCTGGAAAACTTTTTGAAGGAGAATTGAAACCATGATCAAAGAAGCCATCGTGAAGATCGTCAACAAGGGCGATCTCCGTTATGACGAAGCCTACGCCGTGATGAACGAAATCATGAGCGGCGAGACCACCCCCACCCAGAACGCAGCGTTCCTCGCGGCCCTCTCGACCAAGAGCGCCCGCGCCGAGACGACCGATGAGATCGCAGGCTGCGCCGCCGCCATGCGTGACCACGCCACAAAGGTCGACACCGGCATGGACATCTTCGAGATTGTCGGCACCGGCGGCGACAACGCCCACAGCTTCAATATTTCCACCACCTCCGCCCTCGTTGCGGCGGCGGGCGGCATGAAGGTCGCCAAGCACGGCAACCGCGCCGCCTCGTCTCAGTGCGGCACGGCAGACTGCCTCGAAGCGCTCGGCGTCAACATCCAGCAGAGCCCCGAGCAGTGCGTGACGCTCTTAAAAGAGGTCGGCATGTGCTTCTTCTTTGCGCAGAAGTACCACAGCTCGATGAAATACGTCGGCGCGATCCGCAAGGAGCTGGGCTTCCGCACGGTGTTCAACATCTTGGGGCCGCTGACGAACCCCGGTTCGCCGAAAATGCAGCTGCTCGGCGTGTACGACGAGTACCTTGTCGAGCCGCTCGCGCGCGTGCTCGTGAGCCTTGGCGTCAAGCGCGGCATGGTCGTCTACGGACAGGACAAGCTCGACGAAATCTCCCTCAGCGCGCCGACGAGCGTATGCGAAATTCGTGACGGCTGGTACAAGAGCTATGTCATCACACCCGAGGACTTCGGCTTTGCGCGCTGCACGAAAGACGACCTCAAGGGCGGCGCACCGGAGGAAAATGCTGCCATCACCCGCGCCATCCTGTCGGGCGAAAAGGGCCACAAGCGCAACGCGGTGCTGATGAACGCGGGCGCGGCGCTCTACATCGGCGGCAAGGCGGAGAGCATGAAGGACGGCATCGCCCTCGCCGCCGAGCTCATCGACTCCGGCAAGGCGCTTGAAACGCTCGAGCGCTTCATCGCCGTCAGCAACCGCGCGGAGGCGAACGCATGAGCATCCTCGACAAGCTGGCCGCCCACGCCCGCGAGCGCGTGCTGGCAGACAGCGAGAACATGAGCCTTGATATCTTACAGGCGATGTGCCGCGAAAAGGGCCGCGCGAACGGCGCGCGCTTTTACGACGCGCTCAAAAAAGATGATCTGTCCTTCATCTGCGAGGTGAAAAAGGCCTCGCCCTCCAAGGGCGTCATCGCGCGGGACTTTCCCTATCTCGACATCGCGCGCGATTACGAGGCCGCCGGTGCGGACTGCATCTCGTGCCTGACAGAACCCAAGTGGTTTTTAGGCTCGGACGACATCTTCCGCGAAATTCGCACCGCCGTCTCAACGCCGATGCTGCGCAAGGACTTCACCGTCAGCGACTACCAGCTCTATCAGTCCCGCCTGATGGGCGCGGACTGCGTGCTGCTGATCTGCGCGCTGCTGGACACGAAGGCGCTCGCGCAATATCTCGCCGTCTGCGACGAACTCGGTCTCTCCGCGCTCGTGGAGACGCACGACGCGGACGAGATCCGCTCCGCCGTCGCGGCGGGCGCGAAGATCATCGGCGTCAACAACCGCA
>OHCF01001156.1_pt1 | contig 10807 bp, 11 predicted proteins | sample 1577511 | NCBI WGS metagenome assembly OHCF01 (sample SAMEA3879568, study PRJEB24766) | human gut metagenome | biome: human-associated habitat; feature: feces | place: USA | collected 1985/1987 | reverse complement strand
TCTCCTGCTGGGAGATTTCCTGCTGGCGCTCGATGAAGATCTTGCTGCTGGTGGTCTTAATCAGGCCGTCGCTCTTCATCAAAAGCTCCTCGTACAGCTTTTCGCCCGGGCGCAGCCCGGTGTATTCGATCCTGATATCCACATCCGGTGTATAGCCGGATAAGCGGATCAGGTTTCTTGCCATATCATCGATGCGCACCGGCTCACCCATATCAAGGATAAAGATTTCTCCGCCTTTTGCATAATGTGCGGCCTGGAGTACCAGGGATACGGCTTCCGGGATGGTCATAAAGTAGCGGATTATTTTTATCGGTGACTGTCACCGGCCCGCCTGCCTCGATCTGTTTCTTGAACAGTGGTATTACGCTTCCGTTGCTTCCAAGCACGTTTCCAAAGCGTACTGCCACAAAATCGGTATTTGAACACTGGCGGTTCATCATCTGTACTACCATCTCGCAGAGACGCTTGGATGCACCCATGATGTTAGTCGGATTGACTGCTTTATCGGTAGAAATCAGTACAAATTTCTTTACGCCTGCCCTGGCGGCCGCAACGGCTGTTTTGTAGGTACCCATCACATTGTTTTTGATGGCTTCGTTCGGGCTGTCCTCCATCAGCGGTACGTGTTTGTGTGCTGCCGCGTGGAACACGACATCCGGTCTGTAGGTCTGCATCACACTGCGTACCCGGCCGGTATTGCGCACGGAGCCGATCAGAACGGTCAGATTCAGCTTGCTGCCATATTTGTGTTTCAGCTCCTGCTGGATCTCATAAGCATTGTTTTCATACATATCAAAAATAATGAGCTGCTTCGGTCCTGCCGCTGCGATCTGTCTGCAAAGTTCGCTTCCGATAGAACCGCCTCCGCCTGTCACCAGCAGGGTCTTCCCTTTGATGGAAGAGAAGATCTCATCCATATTTACCTCTACCTGTGCCCGTCCCAGAAGATCAGTGATCTCTACGTTGCGCAGCTTGCTGACACTGACTTCCCCATTGACAAGCTGGTAGACACCAGGAACTGTCTGCAGCCGGCAGCCGGTATCCTGACAGATATTGAGGATTTCTTTGCGGTCTTCACCGCGAACGGTCGGAATCGCATAGATAATGCGGTTTACTTCATATTTGCCGACCATTTTGGGAATATCATAGCGGTTTCCTACGACAGGAATCCCTTCCAGTACACAGCCGTTTTTATTTGGATTATCATCAATAATGCAGACCAACTGCGTATGGATCTTTTTGGAATTGATCATCTCTTTGATCAGCGCCTGTCCTGCTGATCCTGCACCGATGATCATGACACGGTCATGCTCCTTATTGTCCCTGTACTCTGCATGGCTGTTTGTATAAAAACGCAGCAGACGATAAGAAAAACGTATGCCTGTTGTCATACAGAAGCTCAGTACATATCCGATAAAATAATAGGATCTCGGCATCTGCATATCCATAAACAGCATGCCCGCAGAATACACGACTGCCAGTATCATATACGCAGTCAGAGTCATCTGAAGCTCTGCTACGCTGGCCAGTTTCCATATACTATGATACAGTCTGCATAAATAGAATACTACGATCGTACTTATGATCCAGAAAGGCATGGACCATGCATAAGCAACGATATATTCTGTCGGAATACTGGAAAACACAAAATCAAACCGGAGCAATAATGCCATAAAATACGCTGCCAGTACGGTCAGTACATCAAAAAAGACCAGCAGCAGGATTTTGTTCATCCATAATCGACTTGTTTCTTTGTTCTTCCTATTACTCATAAATAAAACTCCTACTTCACTCCAGTTTAGCATTTCTGTATATTTATTCTTTTTCAGGATCTGTCATCGATCCTTCATCGCCGTTTAAGCCGAAAAAACTGACTGTTTTTCAACAGCCAGTCTTACTTTTATCGAGCTGCATAATGTCTGAGCAGAAATGTCATGATCCCTGCCAGTACCGCTGCCACCGCAGCGATCACTGCATGACTTCTGTTAATCACCACACCCGTCACATCACCACAGCTACCACTTACTTCCGGAGTGCAGCCCAGCACTGCAAGCACGATCACTGTCAGAACACACACCAGTATCGCTGCGAATGCCAGCACACTCTTCTTTTTCTTCAGCTCATACCTTTTTTCTTCCTTTGTCATACGGTCACCATTTTTGTTTTTCCAAACCTGTTTTTTCTCTTTTGACCTAATTATACATCATAATCTTTATTTAAGCAAGCTAATGCAAAAATTTTTCTTATTTTTTCCTTATGGTTAAATACAAGATATGTTTTCATATTTTCTATTTACAAAAGCAAAAAAACATGCTAATATAATGGCATCCATATTTTTATATTTCTCATAATGGTGAATCAGGAAGCCGCAGTAATGCACTTCCTGATTTTTTTGTTTTTAAATAGAAAGAGCAAAAGTATCCTGAGCTTTTGCTCTTCGTATTTTCCCTGAAACATCCGGATCATATTATCTTTGCATTGACATTGTCGTTTAAAATTGCTATTGTTAATATATTCAAATCAACTGGCAATTATTTATTGCAAAAATGTAATTATTTATATCATTTGGAGACTGCTATGAAAAAATTATCTATCAGAAAAATGGCTGATACGATCATCAGCAAACGAAAAGACCTGAAAATTTCACAGGCAAGACTGGCAGAAATGACCGGCATGAACCGTGTTATGATCAGCCGCCTGGAAAGCTGTATCTATACTCCTTCCATCGACCAGCTTCAGGCTATTGCAGAAGTACTTGGTTTTGAGGTTGTTGACTTATTCGAGGAAGAGAAAGAAACGGTGCAGAAAGCAATTCCGGACAAAAAATATAATATCGCCGTTGCCGGTACCGGCTATGTGGGACTTTCCATCTCTACACTTCTTGCCCAGCATAATCATGTAACCGCTGTTGATATCATTCCCGAAAAGGTCGAACTGATCAATAACAGAAAATCCCCGATCCAGGACGAATATATCGAAAAATATCTTTCCGAAAAAGATCTTGATCTGACTGCTACTTTAAACAGTGAACAGGCATATAAAAATGCCGACTTTGTGATCATTGCAGCACCGACAAACTACGACAGTCAGAAGAATTTTTTTGACTGTTCTGCAGTAGAATCCGTTATTGAACTGGTATTAAAAGCAAACCCGGAGGCTGTCATGGTCATCAAATCGACCATTCCTGTCGGATACACTGCGTCTGTAAGGAAAAAATACCATACAGAAAACATCCTGTTCAGTCCGGAATTCCTCCGGGAATCAAAGGCTCTTTACGACAATCTCTATCCTTCACGCATTGTTGTATCCTGCGATGAAAAATCCAGAGAAAAAGCCGAAACTTTCGCCGCCCTTCTTCAGCAGGGTGCCATCAAAGAAAACATTGATACGCTCTTCATGGGATTTACCGAAGCAGAAGCCGTCAAATTGTTTGCAAATACTTATCTCGCGCTGCGTGTTTCTTACTTCAATGAACTTGATACTTACGCAGAAACAAAGGGGCTGAATACCAGAGAGATCATCAACGGTGTCTGCCTTGATCCCCGCATCGGCACACACTATAACAATCCAAGTTTTGGTTATGGCGGATACTGCCTGCCAAAAGACACCAAACAGCTCCTTGCCAACTTCAATGACGTTCCACAGAATATGATTTCCGCGATCGTAGAGAGCAACCGGACCAGAAAAGATTTTATCGCCGATCAGGTCCTGAATATGGCAGGCTACTATGATTATTATCAGCGTGGTGATTATGCTCCTGAACAGGAGAAAAAGTGTGTGATCGGTGTCTACCGTTTAACGATGAAATCCAATTCTGATAATTTCAGACATTCCTCCATCCAGGGAGTCATGAAACGGATCAAAGCCAAGGGGGCTGTGGTGATCATCTATGAACCGACCCTGAAAGATGGCGAAACCTTCTTTGGATCACTCGTTGTAAATAATCTCGAAGCTTTCAAAAAGAAGAGCCATGCTATTATTGCCAATCGCTATGATTCCTGTCTGGATGATGTTTCAGACAAAGTCTATACACGCGATATCTTCAAACGTGATTAAACCGCAGGTTTTGATCGCTTTGCCCACTCATCTTTTCCCATGCCATCTGTGCTGCCTGATGGGAAATATTGCACTGCATCCGGTACAGCGGGATATGTTCTGCCGTCTGTTTGAGCAGACTGAGCGTTTTCAGCATCTTGTCCCTGTCTGCCGGACGATATGTCTGACGGTAGAGAAATGGAAATGCATCTGCCACAGAGATTTTTTCGATATGGTTCTCTGTGCCACGTTCCAGAATACAGATCCCCCCGACCGGCACCTTCCGGTTGCTGTCCAGGTTATGTTTGCCGTTCCATGGTGTGCCGCAGACATAAACCGCATCCTCCCGCACCTGGAGCAGAGGCTTGTCATCATTTACCATCACTGCACGTTCACCAAAGACTTCACGCCACAGCCGTGTGTGGGTTGATTTTCCGGTGCCGCTCGGGGCGGTGAACAGATATGCCCTGCCATCTACCGCAACTGCGGAGCAGTGAAACAAAAAAGTATCATGCTCAACCATGATTTCGGAAATCTTGCGGTATACTGCCAGACTCTCCAGCATCCCCTTCGAGCTTTTCACATCCGGCAGGTTCTCCTTTTCGATCTCCTCTTCACTGACCGCGATCCGGATCCCCTCTTCTGCCACCTCATAGTTTCTGCACTGCTTTTCCAGATATGGATACTGCATCTGTAATGTAAAACCAACATCTGCAAACCGGTAGTTCTTCGTCACCATCTTTTATTCCTCCAGCAGTCCCTTTGTGCGAAGTTTTTCCAGGAACTTCTGCACATCGGCTGTCGCTTTCTCTTCTTTCACATCGTATTCAGATGTCAGTGCTTTTACAAGATCTGCCTCTGTTGTTCCGCCCTGAAGCTTCTCCCATAGAAAAGCTCCCACTTCATTCAGCCTGATCAGCCCTGCCAGTCCTCCGTCATTTACCGTGACCGGCACAGCCATCTTCTCTCCGCCGATCGTATCTAAAAAATAATCTCCCTTAATTTTCATATCAATTTTCTCCTCGTATAATATCTTATTATCACCCTGAATATGGAAACATTATTTACATTGCTTATATCGGATCGAACCATTAAACCGCAAAATATTCCGCATTTCCTGCTTTACAATTATAGCAATATTTGTCATTTTGGTCAACATGGCTTATTTCTCATTTTTATTCAATACAGCTTGTTTTTATCCAGGTTCTGTTTTTTCTTTCTGCACTTCAGGCAAAAACGTTTCACCCTTCTGAAAAAGACAGTATTTACCCAAAATCCTGCCCACATCCTATGTTTTATATCATTCACCGGGATCACCTCATCTCCACGGATGATTTCTGTTACCCTTCCGATCATCTGTGCCCTTTTTATGCCATATTCATCTAAGAACTGATTATCCCCACGGAATATATAAGCATTCTCTTTTTTCCCTGTTACCCGGTGCAGCACAAATGTACCGTTTTCCCGCTTATACAGTATGATATCATACTTTTTTATCCTGTCGGGAAGTGCTGCAAGTGTGACTTTGTCCCGCCCCTGGACGATAAAGGGCAGCATACTTGTTCCTCCCGGATAAAAAGAAAACTCACCACCCATTGCGAGAACTTTCCGGATTGTCTGTTCCATTTCTTCCAGTTTTATTTCCCGTTGCTGCATATCGGTTATTCTCCTCCACTGCATTCCAGAATAATACAACAAATCCCTGCCCCTCTATCCGGAAAAGCAGAGATTTGCTGCATTCATATGCATTTGTTATCGTTTTTCAGTCCCATCCGTCCGCACTGTCTTCCCAGGAGTCTTCAGCACCAACTTCCAGTTCTTCTGTTTCTACATTCTCCGGGGAAGTTACCGTACTGTTTTCTGCCGCCTGCTTATCAGTACCTGCTTCTGTATTTTTCTGTCCCGTACTGTCGCTTTCTGTTGTTTTCTGCGGTAAATTCTGAATCTCCGTTTCCTTATCTGTTTTTGTTTCTTTTACTGTCTCTGTTTCACTTTCCTGTTTTACTGTTGCCATCTGCTGTGTCTGATCTTTCTTTTTGCATCCGGCACAGGAACAGATCATAACAATAATCAATAATGCATACACTGCTTTTTTTGTCATTTTATCACCTTTTCAAATTCGCTTCAAATGGGGATGTCACAAATGACATCCCCATCCATTTACTTATTCATTTTTAATTCCAAGGTCCAAATCCTCCACCTTCAAACTCACTTTCGCCACCTGGTGGTGATATCATTATTACATCGGTAGTCAGAATTGAAATCTCTTCTAATTCTGGTTCTTCATAATATTTTTTCATTTTTCATGTCCTTTCTTATTCAAAACCATTACTCTGTGGATATTCTGATATTTCTGAATACATTGTATAGGTAGTATATCCATCTGTATAAGTAACATAGGATCTACCGTACCACTGTTCATTTTTTCCACATGCTAATTTTGCTTCATAAGTACCATTATTTGCTTTTCCTTTTGCAGTAGATGTCCTTGTTCTGGAAGCTTTTTTTACAAAAGCGTTCTGATTATTTTCATATTTGCTCCATCCCGTTGCATCTGTAATTACAATTCCATGTTCAATAACTTTGTACATCGTTGGAACCATTCTTTTTCCAATAAAGGAAAGTTTTCCAATAGAAGTATTATACTTTGAATTGCAGAAAAGATTAACTTCTTCTTGTTTTCTTTCTCCTGTAGTATAAGTCAAATCCATATCACCAATTACAAAAAACTTATAACTGGTATTTGTGCACACTGTTTTTCCTTTATACACCCATCCTGCAAACTGCTGATCTGCTGTATTTACACTATCGTTGATTGTTACTGTTACATTTTCAAAGAGTGGTACAAAAACCCATTGCTGTCCGTTTTGATTTCCGCTTGCCTCTCCATTATCAGCTTGAATTGTAACATTTTCACTTGGAACGGTTATTTTATAAAGCTGAACTAAATTTTTCATAGCTTCACGGATCTCTGTTTCAGCTTGTGTTATTGTCTCTGCTGTATTTGGCATATTTTTCCGAATTCCCAAAACCAATGTTGCCAGTGCTTTTCTGGATGCTTCTGTATAACTTTCCGAAAGTTGCGACATATCGAGAGCTTCAGTCAACAAAGCTTCCAATGTTGTTGTTGAAGGTGCTTCATTCACAACTACCGTACAAGTTGCACTCTTAGTTGTATCTGCATTAGCCTTTGCAGTAATAGTAACTTCTCCGCCTTCATTTGTTACCTGACGTGCTGTGATTTCTCCTGTTGTCTCATTTACAAAAACAACAGTTTTATCAATACCTGTTCCACCTGTTGTATCTTCTACCACAGCTGTCAGCTGCTTTGTATCACCTTTATTCATGCTTACATATGTATCGCTTAATGTGATAGATACTTCATTCTCTTTTGCAAACATTGCAGTATATGTATGATTGCCGTCCATCTGTACCGTTGGATTCTGCTCGTCAATTTCAGAAACAACATGACCATTCTGATCCGTCACAATCCATTTAACAAATTTACAATTTGCAGCCGGAGTTGCCCTTAACTGTGTATCTACTATAAAATCCTGAATTGTTTTTGTTCTGGAAGATGTCGCAGTTCCCATATTAGCATCTGCTGACTGTACCAGTCCAGAAACATCTTTGATCTGTTTCTTCGATTTTTCTGCTCCTTCATAGAACTCAATTTTTGTTGCCGTTACCCAACCGTTATCATATGAAGATGTAAACTGCAAACGTACATGTGTTGCTTCAACAGGATATGGAAGCACAATTTCCTGTTCATCCGAAGTCGGTTTTAATGTTCCACTTGCTGCAACCACAAAATCTTTATCTTCTACTTCTCCACTGGTTTTATTGGCTACAAGCACCTGATAATCTTTTCCTACACCTGAAGTACCATTGGTATTATCAGTTCTTGGTTTGTATGTGATTTTCTGAACATTTTTGCTTACAACTGCATCTGCATCCCCCGTAAATTTCATCTGAATATAAAGAGGCTTGGCTTCACTTGCCTGTCCCTGCTTATTATCGTCATCAAAAGTTTGAGACCAGTTTGTATGCCACCAAGTTCCATTATTATTGTCAAATGCCCAAGATGCCGGACCATCCTTAGTTGTAGCATTGGTATTATAATAAGAATTTGCACTTGCATTGGATGCTAAAACTGGAATTTCTTTCAAATCTTTCTCTTTCTCTGTAAATCTTGCTGTCAGATTCATATCTCTTGTCGCAGTAACCCGATATGATGTTGAACTGCTCACTACTGTACCACTTTCATTCACCCATCCGGAGAAAACCTTTGCACTCGATGGCGTTGCTGTATAAAGAACCGGAGTTCCTGAAGCTACTGTAACAGAATCATGTCCAGCACCTGTTAGAACATCCACTTTTGCTGTACTCTCATCCGGATTTTGATTTGTCACTGTTGCTGTAACTTTTGATGCATTATCAGGAATCGTCACAAGACGCATCTCACGTGCCTGAACAAACCAGTCGTTTCTTCCAGCATTCATAGCACCATACGTTTCTAATCCTGTAAATCTCACGTCTGTTACATTTTCAACCGGAGTAAACAGTGCTTCACTTTGTTCATCTGCATGTGACCATACATCAATACTAGATGTCTGATATACTTCCGTGTAAGTTGCACCATTATTGGTACTCACCTCAACTTTCGCACGTTTTACCTGTCCATTCACTCCACCAGTACTAACTTTATATAATACTCCAGCTACTGTTTGAGGGGCAGTCAATTTAAAATTAATCCAGTTTTCTCCCGGTGTAATACAATTATAATTCCATTTTGTATGCCAAACAGTATCCGTATTATTATCCAATACATTTGTACCTGGATAATCTTGCTGAGCTGATCCCACCGTAACCGTTACATTTTGCGTATCTCCGTCTGGCACAAGATCAATGTTCTGATATCCCTGGTTTACACTTGTCAAGATATCGTTTTCCATAGCTGATACATGATAAAAATCAGCCACCGGAATACTTGTCAGCACCATGGCTGCTGCCAGTGTCTGTGCTAAAATTTTCTTCAATTTCATATTTCTTCTCCTTTTCTTACTTATAATTTTCAAAACACATGATTATTTTCCTGTCACCACTCTCCTTTTCTCTGTATACGTGTGTTAAACAAACTATTCTGCAGGATGCCCCGGTCAAAATCTCATTCCTGTCTGTAGGATAAGACAGTTGAACCTGTAAACCATTCGCAGGCATCCGTTTGGGGTAAAACACCTCTTATAAGTAGATTACCATTTTTACTTACAGAATTCAAGACTTCTCTGTTCATTTTTTCCAGTTCCTAAAATGAAATTTTAAATTCCACCGCCCGCTTATGCGGTGGAATTTACTCTAACACAGTAGATATTTACTCTTGCATACAAATAGTGCTATGGTTATAGCTCCTTCTGACAGCAGTAGAAGGAGAAGTATTATGAGTAAATATATACCAGGAAATCAGAAACACCTTACTTTAGAAGACAGAGTTTATATCGAAAATGAATTGGCAAAAGGAACCTCTTTTAAAAACATTGCAGCATTCCTTTGTAAAGACCCAACTACCATATCCAAAGAAGTACGTGCTCACCGCCTTTCTGATTGGTATCACAAAGGAACTTTTTATAATGCCAGAAACTTTTGCACCCATCGTTACCATTGTAAAAAGACCAATGCCTGTGGAAAGATACTTCTTTGTGGTATTAAATGTACTTCCTGTCCAACATGCAATCAAACCTGTAGGGATTTCGAGAAAGAACGCTGTAAACGGCTTGATAAAGCTCCATATGTATGTAACGGATGCCCTAAGAAGATAAATCATTGCACAATCGCACATAAGTATCGTTATGATGCCAGATTTGCAGATAGAAAATATCGCGAATTACTAACAGGCTCACGATCCGGAATAAATATGTCAAAAAAGCAACTGCATCAGAAAGATCAGATCATTACTCCTCTTATTGAACAGGGACAGTCCCCATATCAGATTCTGGCAAATCATCCGGAACTCGATATGTCTGTCCGTTCTATGTATACATACATTGATAAAGGATTATTCACTGCAAGAAATGTAGATCTGAAAAGGCAGGCTAAATTCAAACCAAGAAAATGTCATAAAACACAGATCACAGACCGTTCAGCATTCATTAGTAGAACTTATTCTGACTTCTGTTCTTTGAGCCTGGAATCCTTTGTTGAAATGGATACGGTCAAATCTTCCAGGGACTCAAAGAAAGCCTTGTTGACCTTGTTTTTTACAAAAGAGAAACTGTTTCTTGCCTTTTTGGTTAACCGTTGCACAAAAGGTGCAGTCCGGCTTATATTTGACCGTCTTGAAAAGCGTATGGGAACCTATGAGTTCATCTCAGTTTTTGAAAATGTATTAACAGACCGCGGCTCAGAATTTGGAGATCCAGTTGCCTTAGAAACTGGTATAAACAGAATACAACGAACCAGTATCTATTATTGTGATCCAATGCGCAGTGGGCAAAAAGGGGGCATCGAGCAGGCTCATACCATGCTCCGCATGATACTGCCAAAAGGTACATCCTTTGAATTCCTGACACAATGGGATGTGAACCTTATTGTAAATCATATCAATTCAACCCCAAGAGAGAGTCTCAATGGACGAACTCCATACGATCTTGCTCTGGAGACCCTTGGCGAAGATATTTTAAAAGCATTTCAGCTTAAGCGGATTGCCCCTGACGAGGTCAATCTGACGCCTAAGCTGATACGCTTCAACCACTAATCAACTAATCGAAATCTGCTG
>OHCF01001155.1_pt1 | contig 10811 bp, 8 predicted proteins | sample 1577511 | NCBI WGS metagenome assembly OHCF01 (sample SAMEA3879568, study PRJEB24766) | human gut metagenome | biome: human-associated habitat; feature: feces | place: USA | collected 1985/1987 | reverse complement strand
GGTGTGCCGCATCCGTAAGGCGTCAGAGCCGCCAACGGCTGCGCAACAGCGGATAATAGGAGTAAGTCAAATCGTCTAGCAACTCCAAACGCGGCAACGCCGCGCGCAGGAAGTAGCATCGGCAAGCATTGCAGCTCTTCGAGCTGCTCGCTTGCAATGGGAAACGCCTTTCTTTTAGACGGTCACACCGCCCGTTTTCTTTCTCGGGAAAGAAAATGGGGGGTGTGCTCCTGCCGCCCGCAGGCGGCATATCCCTCCGCGCTGTGCGCGGAAAATATTGTGTTCCTGCTATCGCAGGAACCTTATTTTTCCTCAGGATTGAGCTTTGCCAGCATATCGATCGCCATAGTATAGCTCTCGAACCCGTGTCCGCGGATCTGGGCGATGCAGGCGGGGGCGGTGACGGACAGGTGGCGGAACTCCTCGCGCTTCTGGATGTCGGACATGTGGACCTCGACGGCGGGGATGCTGACGGCCTTGAGCGCATCGTGGATGGCGTAGCTGTAATGCGTGTAAGCGCCGGGGTTGATGACGATGCCGTCGAACGCCGTGTCGGCCTCCTGAATGGCGTCGATGATCGCGCCCTCGTGGTTGGACTGGAAGCACTCCACGGCCACACCGCGGCTCTGTGCGTGCTCATAGATGCGGGCGCAGAGGGCGGCGTAGTCCTCCTTGCCGTAGATGTCCGGCTCGCGGCGGCCGAGCATGTTCATGTTTGCGCCGTTGATGACTAAGATTTTCATATGAGTATTCCTCCTGTGCTTGCCTTACGCCTGTTTGGCGGCGTGGGCGCGGTATTCCTTGCTTTTTTCAAGATAGAGCGCGGCGTTGGCCAGAATGCTCTCCTTTTCCTTCTCCGTCAGCTCGCGCACGACCTTGGCCGGGGAGCCGAGGATCATCGAGCCGTCGGGCGCGTTCATCTTGCCCGTGACAAGAGCGCCCGCGCCGATGATGCAGTCGTTGCCGATGACAGCGCCGTCGAGCACCGTCGCGCCCATGCCGACGATCACGCGGTTGCCGATGGTCGCGCCGTGGACGGTGGCGCAGTGGCCGACGGACACATCGTCGCCGATGGTGACCTTGTTGTGGATCAGGGCGAGGTCCTGAATGTTGCAGCGCTTGCCGATGCGCACGCTCTGCATCTCGCCGCGGCAAACACTGTTGTACCAGAACGCCGTGCCTTCACCCGCGACGACGTCGCCGAGCACCTGCGCGCCCTCCATGATGAGAATTTTGTCATCGGTGGAAAGGCGGTTAAAATTCATAGACATGGTTTTTCTCCTTTGTGAGCGGACAAGCGCCCGCAGTATCATTTTTTACAGGGCAAAGTTGCCGTTGACGAACACGGGAATCTCGCGCCCGTCTTTCGTCGTGCCGATGATGGAAAGGTCAGCGGTGCCGACCATGAAATCGACGTGCGTGTTGGAATCATTCAGGCCCGCGGCCTTGAGCTCTTCCTTGCTCATGGCCTCGCCGCCCTTGACGCACTCGGGGTACGCCTCACCGAAGGCGAGGTGGCAGGCCGCGTTTTCGTCGAAGAGCGTGTTGTAGAAGAGAATCTTCTGGTTCGAAATGGGACTGTCGTAGGGAACGAGCGCGACCTCGCCGAAATACGACGCGCCCTCATCCTCGGCGATGGCGGCTTTCAGAATGTCCTCGCCCTTTTCCGCGTGCGCCTCGACGATCTTGCCATCCTTGATGACGAAGTGGAAGTTTTCGATAATGTTGCCGTTGTGCACGAGCGGCAGCGCCGCGTAAACGACGCCGTCAATGCCGTCTCTGAGCGGGGCGGTGAAGACCTCCTCCGTCGGCATATTGGCGACGAACGGGAAGCCTGTGCGGCTGGTGTTGTCGCCGCCGGCCCAGACGTGCGTCTCGGGAAGCTTGATGTTGAGGCTCGTGCCGAGGGAGTTCTGGTAATAGAGCGAGGTGAAGTGCAGCTCGTTGAGCTTTGCGATGCGGCTTTTGAGCAGCGCGACGTGCTCGCGCCAGCGCGCGACGGCGTCGCCCTTGCCGCTGATGCGGACGGAGGTGAAGATCGCGTCCCAGAGCCTGTCCATCGCCTCCTGCTCGGGAAGAGCGGGGAAGACTTTCTTCGCCCAGCTCGGAATGGGGACGGACGCGACACACCAGGGGCAGGCATTGGACATTACGGCGCTTACGTAAGGCTGGATGGCCGTCTCGCTGCGGCTCGCGCGCGTCAGGCGGTCGGGGTCTACGCCGAGCAGCGCCTCAGGATCACGGGCGGAGATATTGAGAAATGCTGCGCCCTCGTCAGCATAGCCGTTGAGCATTTCTGCCTGCCAGGCGGGAAAGACGTCGAACACGGAGTCATCCGCGCGCAGAAAGCGCTCGCGTTCAAGAAAATCATCCGACCAGCGCATCACGACTTCGCGGCAGCCGACATTATAGGCAGCGGCGGCGCACAGGCGTGCAAAATACGCGCACTCGACCGGGCAGCGGATCACGACGGCCTGGCCCTTCTGCACATTCAGGCCCACTTCGATGAGCAGCTTTGCATATTCTCTGAGTTTTTCTTCCATGAAGATCCTCCTCAAAAAGAAGGGCGGCTGTGCGTGGCACAGCCGCCCTTTACTGTTGCACAATGCCATACAACATGCATCATAACACAGTTCATGCGCGATTGAAAAGAGTTTTTCGTATTTTTATCAGATTCCGAGAAGAAGCGAGGCAAAGTTGAAGTAGATCATCAGCGAGATGGCGTCCACGACCGTCGTGATGAACGGCGAGGCCATGACCGCGGGGTCGAAGCCGATCTTCTTGGCGAGCAGCGGCAGCGTGCAGCCCACGACCTTGGCCGCAAACACCGTGACCACGAGCGTCAGGCAGATGACGAGCGCGACCGTGATGGTGATGGGATTGCCGAAGATCATCCTGTCGACGAGCATGAGCTTGACGAAATTCGCTGCGGCAAGCGTGGCGCCGCAGACGACCGCCACGCGGATCTCCTTCCAGATGACGCGGAAGAGGTCGGAAAATTCGATCTCGTCGAGCGAGATACCACGGATGACCGTGACGCTCGCCTGTGAGCCGCAGTTACCGCCCGTGTCCATCAGCATCGGGATATAAGCCGTCAGAATGGCGAACGCGCTGAGCGCGTCTTCAAAGCGGGCGATGATCTGGCCGGTGAACGTGGCCGAGACCATCAGAAGCAGCAGCCAGGGGATACGGGACTTGTACGTATCCCAGACGCTCGTCTTGAGGTATGGCTTATCCGTCGGCAGCATAGCCGCCATCTTTTCGATATCCTCGGTCGTCTCCTCTTCCATGACGTCGATGGCGTCGTCGACCGTGATGATGCCGACGAGGCGGTCTTCCTTGTCGACGACCGGAAGGGCGATGAAGTTGTACTTCGAGAAGGTCTGCGCAACGTCCTCTTTATCCTCGAGCGTGGAGACAGAGATGACGTGCGTCTCCATGATCTCGTCGATGGTGTCGTCCTCATCGGAGAGGAGGATCGTTCGCAGCGAGACGATGCCCTGCAGCTTGCGCGCTGGATCGACGACATAGCAGACGTTGATGGTCTCTTTGTCCGTACCGGTGCGGCGGATACGCTTGAGCGCGTCCTCGACGGTCATATCGCGCTTTAAGTCGACAAACTCCGTCGTCATCAGCGCGCCTGCACTGTCGTCGGGGTATTTGAGAATTTCATTGATGCTCTTGCGCGTGTCGGGGTCCGCGTGCTTTAAGATGCGCTTGACGACGTTCGCGGGCATTTCCTCCACGATGTCGACCGCATCGTCCAGATACAGCTCGTCAAGGACCTCTTTGAGCTCGGTGTTCGAAAAGCCGCGGATCAGCATCTCCTGCGCGTCGGGATCGAGCTCGACGAACACCTCCGCCGCGGGCTCTTTGGGAAGGAGCCGGAACAAAAGGGGAATGCTGTCCTCGTCCAAATCTTCAAAAAGCGAGGCGATATCCGCGGGCTCCAGGTCTGCAAGCAGGTCGCGCAGCGCGGTATATTGTTTTCGCTTGAGCAGATCCTCGATTCTTTCCAGCAGTTCGTCGCGCATTTCTTCAAAGCCGACCATACCGACTCCTCCTTTCTGAAGATAGTGCCAAATCAAAGTGTTCAGGTGAATTTTGCAATAAAAAAATCCCCCATATCCTGCGTCCGGCGACGCGGCTATGGGAGCGACAATCAAGAAACACCCGCCCCTGGCGAGAAGTTTCCTTACCGTTCAAGCTTTAGCATCACGAGGCGGTGAAACTGCATTAGATGGCACCTTGCTTTCGATGCAACCTGTTCAAACCCTCTCATAGTGTCTCCACTACTCCGCGGCAGCAGTCCGTATCCTTGTGGTAGCCTTACCTACCGGACGATGTATGAACTTAACGGCACTATATTATGCACATTTTCCCGTGCTGTCAACCCCTTTTCCGGCTTTATTTCTGTAAAAAGTATGTCAAGGCACGCGTTTCTGCTTCCCTTTCGAATTGGGCTGTGCTATACTACATAAATTGAAGAGGAATCGACTTTTGAGGAGGTGAGCATCGCCCTTGCAGCAGTATCTTGACCGGCACCGCTTTTTGAAAGGCATCTACCTGATGGTCAGGCGGTACTTCGATCATCATGTCGGCCGCGACAGTGCGGCGCTCACATACTACCTTTTGTTTGCGCTTTTCCCGCTTTTGATCTTTTTGAGCAACTTAGTCGGCATCATGTCCGTGGATATCAGCGGCTTTCTGTATGAAATTCGCGCATTCATCCCGCAGGAGGCGCTCGAGATCATCGAGCAGTATTTCACTTATGTCAGCCGCGATTCAAGCCCACGGCTTTTGTGGTTCTCACTGATTTTTTCCATTTACTTTCCTTACCGCGCGGCAAGCTCGCTTCTGGGCTCTGTCCGCCGGGCCTACGGCGAGCACCGGCCCACGCAGTTTTTGCGCTATCAGCTCAAGCTCCTGCTTTATACGCTGAGCCTGATTTTAATGGTCGTTTTGTCCATCGGACTGTCCGTCGTCGGCGGGCGGGTGCTGAACTACGTGTCGAGCCACCTGTCGGCCTATATCACGCTGAGCGACGGCTTTATCCGCCTGTGGTCGAGCCTGCGCTTTGTTATCATCGGCGGCATCGTATTCTTCCCCATCGCGATGATGTACGGCCTTGCGCAGGAGTCGCACCGGATGAACCGTATCTGGCCGGGCGCGGTGTTCTCGCTCGTGATGTGGCTCGTATTGTCATTCCTTTTTTCGTATTATGTTGAAAACATCGCGCGCTACTCCGTCATTTACGGCACGCTCGGCGCGGTGATCGTATTGCTTTTGTGGCTGTATCTCGCCTCGGTCATGCTGATCATGGGGGCGGAATTCAACAGCGTTTTGATGGTGCTGCGTAAGCAGCACACGGCGGAAGCCGAAGAGAATTTAGGAGAAACACAGAAATGAAAATCATCATTGTCGGTATCGGTAAGGTCGGCTACGCCATCGCCGAGCAGATGACGGGCGAAAACCACGATCTGGTCGTCATCGACCGCAACAACGCCGTGCTCGACCACGTTGACTCCATGCTCGACGTCATGTGTGTGGAGGGCAACGGCGCGAGCGCCAGCGTCCTTTTGGAGGCGGGCGTGCGCGAGGCGGACCTTCTCATCGCCGTTTCGGAAAACGACGAGGTCAACCTCATCTGCTGCCTGATGGCGAAAAAGCTCGGCGCGAAGCACACGGTCGCCCGCGTACGCAACCCCGAGTATTTCCGCGATGCACCGATCCTGCGCCGCGAGATCGGGCTTGATATGATCATCAACCCCGAAAATGCCGCCGCGCAGGAAATTTCGCGCATCCTGCGCGTGCCGTCTGCGTTCAGCGTGGAGACGTTTGCCCGCGGACTTGTCGAGCTCATCGGCTTTCAGACCGAAGAGGGCGACAGCCTTGTCGGCAAGTCCCTCATCGACTACAACCGCGAAAATCCCAACAGCATCCTCATGTGCGCGGCCAAGCGCGGGGAAGAGGTCATCGTGCCGAACGGCTCGTTCGTCCCGCAGACGGGCGACCGCGTGTACGTCATCGGCACGCCCGCGGAGACGACGCGCGTGCTGCGCTCGATGGGCAGGGCCATGGCGCCCATCCGCCGCGTGAGCATCCTTGGCGGCAGCCGCATCGCACAGTACCTTGCCTGGGTGCTCACCGACATCGGCACGCACGTGACGATCGTGGAAAAGGACGAGGCCAAATGTCTCACGCTCGCGGAAAAGCTGCCGAAAGTCACCGTCATCCACGGCGACGGCACGAATCACGACCTGCTCGAATCCGAGGGTATCTTCCACTGCGACGCGTTCATCGCTGTGACGGACCGCGACGAGGAAAACCTCCTCATGGCGCTCACGGCGAAGCGCTACGGCGTGAAGAAGGTCGTGCCGAAGATGTCGCGCATGGGGTATCTCGACATCGTGAACCTCACGGGCCTCGACACGGTCATCTCGCCCAAGGCCATCATTGCAAGCCAGATCTCAAGTTACGTCCGCGGCCTTGCCAACTCGCAGGGCAGCGCGGTGGAGAGCCTGCACTATATCCTCGGTGGCGCGATCGAGGCGGTCGAATTCACCGCGACGAGTGCCACGCACTTTCTCGACCGGCCGCTCAGCGACCTGCATTTTCGAAACGGCCTGCTCGTTGCGGCCATCGTGCACAACGGCCGGATGGAGATCCCGAACGGTCATTCCCAGATCCATGCGGGCGACCGCGTGATCGTGGTGGCGAAAAAGCTCTTTTTGCAGGACCTCAACGATATTCTCGGCTGATGTGCCGGCTGCTTGCGGCAAGGAAGTTTCATTATGAACCAAAATCTTATTCTCAGAATCGTGGGCGTCATTCTCTGTATCGAGGCGCTTTGTATGATCCCGCCGCTGCTGCTGAGCGTGTTCGACGGTGGTGTTGACCAGAGGGCCTTTTTGTACGCGCTGCTCATCTGCGGCGGCGTGGGAGTGCTGCTCTCGCTCATCCGCGCGGACAACGCGCGGCTCCAGACGCGCGACGGCTTTGTCTGCGTGGCACTGTGCTGGATCGCGCTGAGCGTGTTCGGCGCGCTGCCGTATTTTTTCAGCGGCAGCTGCAGCTTTATCGACGCCATTTTCGAGACCGTCTCCGGCCTGACGACGACCGGCGCGTCCATCTTCCCGTCGCCTGCGTCGCTGCCGCAGGGCATCCAATTCTGGCGCGCGCTCACGCAGTGGATGGGCGGCATGGGTATCCTCGTTCTCATGCTGGCGCTGCTGCCCAAGCTCAGTGAGGGCAGCGTGAACCTGATGAAAGCGGAATCCCCCGGCCCCATCAGCACAAAGCTCCGCCCCCGCACGGGTGAGACGGCGCGCATCCTGTACCGCATCTATATCGCGCTCACCGTGGCGGAGGCGTTGCTGCTGCGCATTGCGGGCCTCCCGCTGTTCGATGCGATCACCACGGCGCTGACGACGATCTCTACCGGCGGCTTTTCCATCCGGGATGCGAGCATCGCGTATTATCAGTCGCATCTTGTCAACTGGATCCTCATTTTCTTCATGTTTGCCGCAAGCGTGAACTTTACGCTCCTCTACCTCTGCGTGACGCGCCGCTTCCGCGAGGCGCTCAAGAGCGAGGAGCTGCGCGTTTACTCGCTGGTCGTGGTCGGCGCGTCGGCGATGATCGCGGCGGACCTGATCGTGCGCACGGGGCGCGACATCGGCTCGGCCATCGAGAATGCGGCCTTTCAGGTGACAACGCTCATTTCAACGACCGGCTACTGCACGGAGGATTTTGACCTCTGGCCGCAGTTCTGCCGCTGTATCCTCGTGCTGGTGATGCTTTTCGGCGGCTGCGCGGGCTCTACGGCGGGCGGCGTCAAGGTCTCGCGCATCGTGCTTTTGTGCAAGTCGCTGCGGCGTGATCTGCGGCGCGTGATGCACTCGCGCGAGGTGCGCCCCATCACGCTCGACGGACATCGCGTGACGGAGGAGACCGTCTCGTCCGTTTCGGTCTTCTTCTTCACCTATATCTCGATTTTGCTGCTTGGCACGCTGATTTTGTCGCTTGACAACATCGACTTTACCGCGGCGTTCACCGCCTCGCTCACGGCCATCAGCAACGTGGGCCCGGGCCTTGGCGCAGTGGGACCGACGTGCAACTTCGGCTTCCTCTCCGGCATCAGCAAGCTCACGATGAGCGCCATCATGCTGCTCGGCCGTCTTGAGATCATGCCGCTGCTTGTCCTCTTAATGCCCTCTGTCTGGCGCAGAAAATAAAAGAAAATCAAAAAGGGTGGATCGCAATTTTGCAATCCACTCTTTTTGAAAAGGATTCGCTGCGCTTCGCGCCTTGCCGCTCGCAGCGCGGCTGCGACACACGCTCCGCGCAAAGAGCAAATTCCGACGCGCCTGTCGTCGGAATTTACGATCAAACAGATTTCGCGCCTGCGGACGCGAAACTCTGCGAGGCGGTTTGCCTCCATTTTAGCAGCAGGGCCGAGTTTGTGATGACAAGCACGCTGCCTGCGTTATGGACCAGCGCGCCGACAACAGGGTTCAGTGTGCCGGTGATGGCGAGCACGATGGCGATGAAGTTGAGCGTGAGCGAGAATGTTATATTGAGCTTGATGGTGCGCATCATGCGCTTGGAGAGCGCGATGAGGTGCGGCAGCTCCTTGACTTCTCGTCGACGAGCGCGATATCCGCGGTGTCCACGGCGATGTCGCTGTCCACGCCGGCCGACATCGGCGGCCTTGAGCGCGGGCGCGTCGTTCACGCCGTCGCCGATCATGCAGACCTTATCGCCCGCGGCCTGATAGGCGCGGATGTGGACGAGCTTTTCGATGCCCGCGCGGGCGCGGGCGACGGTCAGCTCTTCGAGAAGACCGCCGAGCTGCATGATGAACGCGACCTCACCCGCGGCAAAGTCTTCGCCGATGCAGACCGACGCGATCAGCGCGAGCGAGACGAGCACGTTTGCCTTGATGTCGAACGCCGTGACAAGGCCGATGACGGCCTCTAAAATGATGGGGATGCCGCAGAGGATGATCGCGGCCCACGAGGTGCCGAACGGCAAGGGGACGAGATCAAAAATGCTGACGATCAGCGCGATGCCGGAGATCACGAGCAGTGTGATATCTTTTTTTGTGCCGCCCAGCTCAAAAAATGCTCCAGCTTTTCCATTGCCGGTTTCACGGAAGCGATTCCTTTTTGTACCATATGGGGTATAGGCTTATTATACATATGAGGGTATAGGTTATAAAGCCCACAAAAAGAGAGAAGCAGCACAAAACTGCTTCTCTTCTTTCGTGCAATTCTACTGAAAACGGGCGCGTGAGAGGGTTTATCTCCTGCTCAGCCTATGTTCGAAAAGCGCTCGACCGCCTTCGTAAAGTTCTCGATCGTTTTGTCCGCGTCGCCGTGCTCGATGCCGTCGCGCACGCAGTGCTTGATGTGCCCCTCGAGAACGACCTTGCCGCAGCCGTGCAGCGCGGATTTGGCCGCATTGATCTGCGCAAGAATATCCTCGCAAGGGACGTCCTCGTCCACCATGCGGTCGATGGCCTGCACCTGACCGATGATCTTTTTGAGCCGACGGTGCAGATTGTCGGCGTCCATACACTGTTTCATCGTTTGACCTCCATACCTGTTGGGGTATCTGCATTGTACACTCTGCGCCGCGATTTTGCCAATATGCGCTGCTGCGCCGGTTTTGTGCGCCTTTGGCGAAAAAATGGCGTTTTGCGGCAATTTTCTCTTCCTCCGCGGTGTTGCAGAGCATAAAAAAGTGTGATAGGATATATTAGAAATAGTATGACCGGCGGCCATATTGCCGTCGGAGCGATTTTGAGGTATCCGAATGAAAAAAAGCGACAAAACACCAAAGCAGACCCACCGCCGCGCGGACCCGAACGTCATGGGCCTCCACGCGGATGTGGTGGAGCAGAATATCACAGAGACGCTGGAAACGAACTACATGCCCTACGCGATGTCCGTCATCGTTTCGCGCGCCATTCCGGAGATCGACGGTTTCAAGCCCTCGCACCGAAAGCTCCTTTACACGATGTACAAGATGGGGCTTCTCACCGGTGCGCGCACGAAGAGCGCGAACATCGTCGGACAGACGATGCGCTTAAACCCCCACGGCGACGCCGCCATCTACGACACGATGGTGCGCCTTTCCAAGGGCTACGGCGCGCTGCTGCACCCGTTCGTCGACTCGAAGGGCAACTTCGGCAAGGTCTATTCGCGCGACATGGCGTGGGCGGCCAGCCGATACACCGAGGCGAAGCTCGCGCCCATCTGCGCCGAACTCTTCCGCGACATCGACTCTGACACCGTTGATTTTGTCGACAACTACGATAACTCGATGAAAGAGCCGGCGCTGCTGCCAACAACGTTCCCGAATATCCTGGTCTCGGCCAACCTCTACCACGTGGACACCAACACCTACTACGCGCTGGCAGGCCCCGGCGTCGGGGAGCGGCCATCCCCCGAGATTCAGTCCTTCACGCAGGAGGGGGATCTTGTCCACATCAAGCTATATTTGGAAGGTGAGACAGAGCGGGACCGCTGGATGATGCTCACCATCCGACTGACCGACGACGGCTACCGCTATGTCTCCTACCTGCCGCAGAGCGTTAACCGGGCGATTACCGACCACCTGCTCGAGGAGATCATCCTGAAATTTGGCGCAGAGGCTACCCGTTCCGAGCATGTCTATCACTCTACCGGAACCGGCATGTTCCTTTCTCCCAGTTGGACAGTGGAGGAGATGACTCCCGGAAGTTTTAACGGGTGGTACCTTGACTACTCCAACTACATCTATACTTACGGCGAACGGCTGACGAT
>OHCF01001144.1_pt1 | contig 10871 bp, 12 predicted proteins | sample 1577511 | NCBI WGS metagenome assembly OHCF01 (sample SAMEA3879568, study PRJEB24766) | human gut metagenome | biome: human-associated habitat; feature: feces | place: USA | collected 1985/1987 | reverse complement strand
GGCGATCTCATCGGCCTGATAGTTTTTGAAAACGTCCTCACCCTGACCGTCGAGCTTGACCTTCAGGCTGCTGCGCAGGATGTTGACCGACGACACCGTACCGTAGCCGGCAGGCGTCTCGACAAAGGCGCCAACCTTCGGCACGGCCTTGACCAGCTCCTCATACGCCGCCTGCTCATAGCGCAGGCAGCACATCAAACGGCCGCACGCACCGGAGATCTTCGACGGGTTGAGCGACATGGACTGCACCTTCGCCATCTTCGTGGACACGGGCTGAAAGTCGTCCAGAAACTGATTGCAGCAGTACGGGCGGCCGCAGATGCCAATACCGCCGAGCATCTTCGCCTCATCGCGCACGCCGATCTGGCGCAGCTCGATGCGGTTGCGGAACACGGAGGCCAGATCCTTGACCAGCTCGCGAAAATCCACGCGCCCGTCGGACGTGAAGAAAAACATGGTCTTGTTGCCCTCAAAGCTGCATTCCACATCCACGAGCTTCATATCCAGACCGTGCTCGGCGATCTTCTGCTTGCAGATGGCAAACGCCTCTTTTTCGCGGCGGCGATTAATCTCCTCAATGCGCAGATCGTCTTTCGTGGCGATGCGCGCCAGTGAACGCAGCGGCTGCACGACCGTCTCGTCCGGCACCGCATGACTGCCCTGCACGCACTCGGCCAGCTCCAGCCCGCGCGACGTCTCGACGACCACTTTCTCGCCCGTGCGCACGGCAATGCCGTGCGGGTCAAAGAAATAGACCTTGCCGCGGTTTTTGAATTTTACACTGATTACTTCTGTCAATTTGATATCCTCACTTCTGAACTTTCGCCTGCACGCCCGAAACGGACAGCAGGCCAAAGATATGCTTCGTGCCGACATTGGCGCGGCGGTAGCGCTCGCAGGTCTCCAGCAGGCGAAGCTGCTGCGCGCACAGCGCCTGCGGCAGCACCGTCTCATCCGGTTCCGCCAGCAAGTGCACCAGCCGGTGCTGCACGGCGGGGAGAAATGCCGAGAGCGTCTGCGCATCCATGCCCTCCTGTGCAAGGCACCAGCGCAGGAGCGTCAGCCGGTTTTGCGACGCAACCGCGCGCAGATAGTCCTCTGCCAGGGTGCGGATCTCGTCCGATTCCTGCAGCTGCTCCGCCGGATCGCGCAGCATTGCGCAGCGCGAGCGCACCGTCGGCAGCAGCAGCTCCGGACTCGCAGCCGCGAGGATGAACGCCGCGCTCTGCGGCGGCTCCTCCAGCAGCTTCAAAAACGCATTCTGCGCATTGAGATTCATCGTATCCGCCTGACGCAGAACGTAGACCTTCTTTTCCGCCTCGCTCGGCAGGATGTATGCCGTGGCCGCAACACTGCGGATCTGATCGACCTTGATCACAGGGGTCTTGCCGCTGCGATCCGGCTCGACATAGATCACGTCCGGATGCACATGGTCATAGACCTTGCGGCAGTCCCGGCACGCGCGGCACGGGCGCACGCCGTCGCTGCGGCAGAGCATGGCCGCCGCCAAATCGAGCGAGAGCCGGTCGCGCGCCTGCTCCGACTGGGACGCGACAATATATGAATGCAGCAGATGCTCCTGCGGTTGAAATTGCAGCATACGCGCGCTCCTTTCCGGCATACATTGTCTATTTTACCCGCTGCGGCCGGTTTCGTCAATCACATTTGCGGGTGAAAACAAAAAAGCCCGTGCCCAGCCCGCGCCCGCAGACACAAAAAAGCAGACAGCACGGCGGCTGTCTGCTTTTTCAGATGTAAGTGCTCAGGTGTTCTTCTCGAGGTAATCCACGACCCGACGGACGGTGGTCAGCTCCGCTGCCTTCTCGTCCTCGATCGTGATGCCGAACGCATCCTCAATCGACATGACCAGCTCCACGACGTCGAGCGAATCCGCGCCGAGATCGTCCGCGATGTTGGTGTCCATGGTGATGGTGTTTTCGTCCACTTCAAACTGATGGGCGAGCAGTTGTCTCACTTGTTCGAACATAATACCGTTTCCTCCTAAGTCTCTCGTCAGCTCCACTCACGGCTGACCGGTTTGTTGCTGGTGCGCTGCGGCTTCTCGTAGGAGACCACAACGCGGCGGTTCGGCTCGGTACCGGTCGAACTCGTCGTCACGCCTTCGTAATCCTGCAGTGCCGTGTGGATGACGTGGCGCTCGTAGGAATTCATCGGCTCAAGCGCCATGCTGCGCTTGTACTTGATGGCCTTGGCGGCCATCTTCTCCGCCAGACGCACGAGCGACTCCTCGCGCTTGGCGCGGTAGCTCTCGGCATCGACGCTGATGTGCATGTGCTTATCGCTGCCGCGGTTGACGGCGTAATTGGTCAGGTGCTGGATCGCGTCGAGCGTCTCGCCGCGGCGGCCGATGACCGCGCCCATGTTGCTGCCGGACAGGTTCACGTTCACGCCGCCGTTTTCACGCGCGGTGATCTCGATCTCTGCCTGGATGCCCATGTGCTCGAGCAGGCCGCTGACGAACGCGCGGATGCGCGCATAGCTCTCAGGCTCATCCGCCGCCGCTGCAGGGGCAGCAGGCGCGGCCGCAGGCTGCGCCTGCGCCTCGGCCGGGGCCGCAGCCGGAGCTTCGGCAACGGTCTCAGGCTCCTCATCCGGCGCCTCGTACTGCACGCGGACGACCGCGGGGCTGGCGCCGATGCCGAGGAAGCCGGACTTGGCGCGCTCGACGATCTCAACGGAAACATCATCCCGGTCAAGGCCAAGCTCCTCGAGCGCGGCGGCGATTGCCGCCTCTTCCGTCTTGCCGGACTTTTCCAGTGTTTTTAACATCATTCAGTACTCTCCTGTTTTCCTTCGGAACCCTCGGACACCGGCTGCTCCGTCTGCGGAGCGGCAGTCGCGTCCGACTGATAATGATCCCGAGCATAGGCACGGCCACGCGCATAGCGGCGGTTGCCGACCTGAGACTCCGGCACAGCATTCGGCTCGACGCCGAGACGCTCGCGGCGGGCGGCGCGCTCTTCACGCATCGCCGCAGCCTTGCGCTCGTCATCCTTCTGCTTCTGGCTGGCCTGGATCTTCTTCTTGCTGGTATTGGGGTTGACGACGGTCTCACCGGCAGCCTTCAGGCGCTCTGTCTCGAGACGCTTGCGCTCAAGTTCGGCATCACGCTCTTTTTCGCGCGCGATGCGCTCAGCATCGAGCTTGTCGAGCTGCTTGTTGAAGACCTTCGTCAGGCTGACATCGCGCAGGATGCCGAGGATGCTGTTAACAATCCAGTAAATGCCCAGAGCGGCCGGCATCGTATAGCAGATCCACAGCGACACGAGCGGCATCATGATCATCATGGTCTTGTTGGTCGTAGCGGCCTGCTGCTGGTTGGCAGCGGGCTGCGGCGTCATCGACGTGCTGATCTTCATGGACAGCCACGAGAGCACCGCCGAGACGATCGGGATCAGGAACAGGCCTAGAGCCGGAAGCCAGACGGCTTTGTTGCTCCAGTCAAACGTCCAGATCTTGAACGACGGCTGCTGGCCCATGTTCAGACCGATGAACGAATAGTCGATATCCAGCAACTTGCCCGAGAAATCACCGAACGCGCCGGTCACGGCGTCCCAGTTCTGATGGATCAGGTCGGCGATCTGGATCTCCTGATAGGCGGACTTCGTCTGTGCGACATAGCCCGCATTAGTCGTGACCCAGTCGGTCAGCTGCGTGACAGCTTCCGCGCTCAGGCCCATCATCTTCGTCAGCGGCTGACGGATGACGCTGTAGAGCGCGATCAGGATCGGGAACGGGATCAGGCTCCAGAGGCAGCCGGACATCGGGTTGATCTTCTCCTCCCGGTAGAGCTTGGCCATCTCTTCATTGAGCTTTTGCTGGTTTCCCTCGTGCCGGCGCTGAAGCTCCGCGATCCGCGGCTGAAGGCGGCTGGTGCGCATCATGCTCTTCTTGCTCTTGGCCATGAACGGAAGCAAAATCAGGTTCACGACGACGCCGAAGAGGATGACCGCCCAACCGTAGCTGCCGGTCAGCTCATAGAGTGCTTTGAGCAGCCAGGCAAAGGGTGCAGTAATCCAGGACATAAGACGACTCCAATTCTTAAATTCTTAGGATTTCCCCGGTCATGGCACCGGGTCGTAAAATTCGTGCTCACCCGTATGGAACGGATGGCAGCGGCATATGCGCTTGACGGCGAGCCACGAGCCCTTGAGCGCTCCGTATTTCTGCAGAGCCTCGAGCGCATATTCCGAGCAGGTCGGAATGAACCGGCAGCAGGGCGGCTTGAGCGGCGAAATGTACCGGCGGTAAAACTTCACGAGGGCGATGAGCAGACGCTTCATGCGCCGCCATCCCCTTCCGTCAGCAGGCCAAGCTTGGCGCAGGCCGACAAAAACGCAGTCTCGAGCTGATGATAGTCCGCCGTGCATGCGCGCACGCGCGACACGACGACCAGATCATACCCGCGCACGATCTGCCGCTCATGCAGGCGGTAAATCTCCCGCAGACGGCGGCGGATGCGGTTGCGCACGACGGCATGGCCGACTTTGTTGGACACGGTGTAGCCGATGCGGCTGCGGCCGGCGCGGTTTTTCCGACAGTAGACCACCAGATACGCATTGGCGCAGCTTTTGCCCTTCGAGTACAGACGCCGGAATTCATAGTTCTTTTTGAGTGTGCTGGTAAATTCCAAAAGTCTCCCCCGATTCTCTCCGATGCAGCTTCCGGACAAATGCCTTTAGGGCGGAAAGATCCCGCCCTGAAAAACATAATTAAGGAGTCTGCCTGCTCACGCGCAGCAACTCAGTAGCTGAGATGCTTTCTGCCCTTCGCTCTGCGGCGGGACAGCACCTTGCGGCCGTTGGCGGTCGCCATTCTCTTGCGGAAGCCGTGCTCTTTCTTGCGCTGAAGCTTCTTGGGCTGATAGGTACGGAACATGGTGTTTTCTCCTTTCGATCATACTCAACAGCGGCTCGCGCCGCCGTAGTTGGCAAAAAGTATCCGGCGCCAGACGACTGACGCCGGATACATATTATACACTATGGAATTTCTCCCTGTCAACCTTCATTTTTTGCACTCGCTGCACCGCGCAGATCCTCGCCGGTAATGTACTTTTTCAGCGGCTTCCACAGCAGCGCACCGACGATGAGCACAATCACCATGTCGATGAGCATATAGCTGCCGTTATACAGCGCCGAGTAGAACCACGGCGACGTCATCGTCAGGCCGAAGAAGGTCTCGGGCATATACTCGGCCCAAATCGTCGCGCCGACGACATAGTGCACGAGAAAGCGCGCCACGCTGCCGACGACCGTGCCGATGAAGAAGCCGCCCTTGAGCTTCGAGCACGCGCCGGCAAAGCCGAGCACCGTGAATGCGAGCAGATAGTCGCCGATGAGCGACTGCCACGTCCAGGCATACGTGCTGCTGAGCACTGCCTGCAGGATGCTGTAGGCAAAGCTCGCGAGCATGCCGGGGCCAAAGCCCCAGCGGGCGCAGTACAGGAAGATCGGCAGCATCTCGATCGTGATGGAGCCGCCCTGCGGGAGCTCAAAGAGCTTGAGATAGCTCAGGACCTGGGCAAGGGCGATAAAGATCGCGCCCTCGCACAGCGCGCGCAGGCGCAGATGGGATTTGCTTTGGGTCATATTGTGTTCCTCCTCAAAGAAAAAACTGCATTGCCGAAACAATGCAGTCCATAGAAAACGATAGAATATGAATTTCGTTTCCTACGCCGGCATTATCCGGATCAGGTCTGTGGGTATCGAGCTTCGATTCACTCGTCTCAGCCGGGAATGACCCAGCCCCCCAAATGGTACGTTGTTACTTATACACGATTGTCCGCAATTTGTCAAGTCATCGTCTGCGCGGCGGCGCATAAAGATCCGCAGCGGCGGCAAGCATGTTCTGCATCTCCAGCCGGGCCGACGGCGGCGAGAGGATCTCCACCTCGGTGCCGAAACCGAACAGCCAGGCGTAGAACTTTGGACTCGTTACCACGCTCAACGTGACCGTGAAATGGTCCGGCCCGTCGGCGACCACGATCACGTCCTTGCCGAAGCGGTCGAGCACCGCGCCGACCAGATGATTGGCAAAGCGCAGCCGCACCGTCTGCTCTTCCCCGCTGAACATGCTGAACACTTTTTTGGAATACGCCGACAGGTCCAGCTTTGAAAGGTCTTCCGTGCCCACGCGCGGCGCGGAGATGTCCGTCATCTTGTCCACACGGTAATGCTTGCGCAGCTCCGCCTCGGCATCCCACGCCAGCAGGTAGTAATTCTCATTGTCCCACATCAGCGCCAGCGGACTGACGACATAGTACGCACCCGCCTTGCGGTAGCGCCGCTGCTTAGAGATGGTGTATTCAAAGTAGTGGAAGCGGATCTGCCGGTCCCGGGAAATCGCGTCAGAGATTTCGTCCACGTTATAATAGACGCTCTCATTCATGCTCTTGACGCGGCCATGAACATAGACCTGCCGCTGCAGGAGCTGTGCATCATAGATGCTGGCAAGACTTTCGATCTTTTTAATGAGCGCCAGCGTCTTTTTGTGCGTGATAAACTTGGATGACTGTACGCTGTCGACCAGCAGTTTGAGCTCCGGCGTTTCAAACGCGCGCGAGCCGACGTAATACCCGGTCGTCTTGGTCTTGGTCTGCACGATGTCTATCCCGAACGTGCGCAGTGCCTCGAGATCGCCGTAAATACTCTTACGCTCGGCCGACACGCCGCGCTGTGCCAGCTGTGCGATCATCTCCGGCACGGTCATCGGATGGCGCTCATCCGTCTGCTGCAGCAGGATCTCCATCAGGTACAACAGCTTCAATTTCTGATTCGGTGATTTCGGCATAGCTCCCTCTCTTCTCTGCTTCTGCGCACATATCCAACTCATGGAACGGTTGCATTTTATCACAAATATCTGTCACAAAAAAGCACCCATGCAGAAAGTGCGCAGTTTTCTGCATAATTTACATCGTTTTTGGCACCCGGATACAGTTTTCGGAGACGGCTTCCAGCATGATCGTTCCATTTCTGCATGCAGCCGCGCTCTGCCTCCCTCCCCGGTTTCCTACATCATAGCAAAAGGAGAGTCCCATAATCAGGACTCTCCTTTTCCTGTCGAAAAAAAGCGCAAAAGCGGGCAGCGCATACGCACCGCCCGTCGATCAGATCGGAAGCTGTTATTCAGAAGCTGCAGCCGTGCTGCGCCTGTGCCGCAGACGCGCGCTGCCCACGTCAATACCCCAGACGAGCAGCACGAAGCCCAGGAAGATCGCGCTCACATCACTCCACGCGTACTGGTTCATGGCGAAAATGAGCGGCGCGCCGATGCCGCCGGCGCCGACAAGGCCGAGCACGGACGCCTCGCGGATGTTGACATCGAACCGATACAGCACCGCCGAGGCGAGCGCCGGAGCGAGCTGCGGCAGCACCGCATAGCGGATGCGCGGCAAAAGCGACACACCCATGGCGCGCAGCGCGTCATAGGCGCGAAAATCCAACGCCTCAATCGCCTCGGTGAAGCGCTTGCTCAGCAGGCCGATGCTGCACACCGCGAGCGTCAGCACTCCGGTGAACGCCCCCGGACCGGAGACGCGGATGAAGATGAGCCCGTAGATCAAAAACGGTACGGAGCGGATCGCCACGATGAGCACCCGAAACAGCAGCGCGGCCGGGCGCGGCAGCAGCTTCGGCGTGCTCAAAAACGCTAAGGGCGCGGCGAGCAGCGCGCCGAGCCCCGTTCCGGCCAGCGCGATGCCGACCGTCTCGAGCAGCAGCCAGCCGAGTCCGTCCTTGCCCGTGCCGAAAAAGAAGCGCCAGTCCGGATGCAGCAGCCCCGTGCCCATGGCCGAGAGCACGGACTTGCTCGTGTGCGCAAAGTCCGGCGGGTCGATGCCCACCGTGCAAACGGCCACGCACAGCAGCACCGCCGCCCAGAGAACGCGCTTTGCCGGGCGCGAAATGCTGCGCTCGCCGCGGATGATGCGCCCGAGCGCATGGCTGAGCCACTCGATGCAGCACACGGTCACAAACAGGCACATGAGGATCGTGCCGACGCGGTCGTATTCCCGCCACGAGATCTTCTCGTTGAGCAGCAGACCGATGCCGCCCGCGCCGACATAGCCGAGGATGGCGCTGTGGCGCACGTTCGTCTCGAGCAGATAGAGCGCGTTTGTCAGATAGCCGGACGCGATCTCCGGCACGACGGCGCGCGCATACGCCCGCGCCGGAGACGTGCCCATGGCGCACAGCGCGCGGTAGGGCGCGAGCGTGAGCGTCTCGATGTCCTCATAGGTCAGGCGCGTCATGACCGCAAGCGTAAAGACCGTGATGGCAACCGTGCCGGAAAACGTGCCAAGGCCGAACAGAAACGTCGCCAGCAGCGCAAGGATCAGCGCCGGGAACGAGCGCAGCACCTGCACCAGAAAGCGCAGCACCGCGCGCACCGGCGCAGGGCACGGCAGATTGTGCGCGCACAGCGGCGCGAAGCCGAGCGCCAGCACGACGCCCAGCGCCGTACCGGTGACAGACATACGCAGCGTCGCCAGCAGCGGCGGCACGATCGCGGACAGATAGCTCCAGTCCGGCGGGAAGAGCTGCGCGGCAATGTCGCGCAGGTGCGCCCGCCGCGCCCAGAGCACCGCGGGGTCGCAGCCTGTCAGCCAAAAGGCAAGCACAAACAGCGCGAGCACACCCAGTGCCCGCGCCCAGCGTTTTGCACGCGCACGCGTCATGGCGCGGCCTCGCTTTCCGCGCTGCCATAGATGCGTGCAAGATCTGCGTCCGTCACGGCATCGGGCGCGCAGTCGAGCACGATCTGCCCCGCGTGCAGACCGAGGAGCCGGGAGGAAACCGCCCGGCTCTGGTCGAGATTATGACTGTTCATGAGGATGGCGACACCCTCGGTGCGCGATATATCCTGCAGCAGTGCAAGGATCTGCCGCCCGGTGACCGGGTCGAGCGAGGCGACCGGTTCGTCTGCGAGCAGCAGCGCGGGCTTTCGCATGAGCGCACGCGCGATGGCGACGCGCTGCTTCTGCCCACCGGACAGGCTGCAGACCGGCTCGCCGCACTTATCGGCAAGACCGACGCGCGCGAGCAGCCGCTCAGCCTCCGCGATCTGCGCGCGCGAAAACAGGCCCAGCAGCGCCGCCGGCAGCGCCATGTCCGGCAGGCAGGCGTTGAGCACGTTCTGCCGGCAGGAGACCGGCTCTACGAGCGCGAAATCCTGATAGATGGTGCCGATGCGCTTTTGCACGGCGCGCTTGGCACGGCCGCGCGCGTGGGAAAACGGCTGCCCGTCGATGCACACTTCCCCGCCGTCGCACGGCAGTGTGCCGTTGAGGATGCGAAACAGCGTCGTCTTCCCGGCACCGGACGGGCCGATAACGGACACGAACTCCCCCGGCTCCACACCGAAGGAGACGTCCGTCAGCACCGGCGGCCGAGCGCCGAAGCGCTTGCAGATGTGCGCAGCTTCCAGCAGCATGGTGTTACTTCCCCGCCGACTTGAGCATGGCCTGCGCGGCACGCTCGCCGTCGTAGTCGGAGTCCTTGCCCCAGGTGTAACCGACCTGACTGAAGACGCTGATGATCTGCTTGCCCTCGTCGGTCTGGGCGATCTCGATGAACGCCTCGCCGAGCGCCTTGCGGAAATCCTCGTCCGCCATAAGGTCGGAGGTCTTGCTGTAGGCGATCATGTCGTTGTAGATACCATCGGTCACGCCGATGATGCCGGTCTGCTCGACCATGGGGGCCGTGCCGCCGAACTTCTCCTGCCAGTTGGGCGCGTTCTTGATGCGGATGTGGCCAAAGGAGACCATCACATCCGCCTGACCGGTGGCCAGACGCGCAAGCGACGTGCTGTGGGAATCAGACTGCACCACGTGATCGAGATCCGCAATGGTCTTGCCGTAGTGCTCCTGCAGCCAGAGGCTCGGATAGATGTAGCCGGACGCGGACGTCGGGGCGAGCACGGACCAGGTCGCACCGTTGAGATCATCCCACGTCAGTTCCTCGCCGCTATTGACCTTTGCCAGCAGCGCCTGCCCCTTGGCGCTCGGACCGGCCAGAATGATCGAGCGGTAGTAAGTCGTCATGTCCTGCGTGTTTTCCTCGATGGTGCCGTCGTTCCAGTCGGCGGGGTTATCGGAGTCCTTGTTGATGCCATAGCGCAGTGCCGTCAGCAGCACGTCGCAGTCATCGGAAAACAGGACGTAGTTGCCGCCGGAGATGAAGCCGATGTCCGCGCTGCCGGCGCTGAGCGCCTCGCCCACGGCGGTGTAGCTCGTGCCGACGGTCATGTCGATGTTCTGCACGTCATAGCCCTTTTCCAGCAGCTTCGCCTTGAGCAGCGCCTCGAGCGGTTCGGTCGCCGTCGTGATCTGATCGGCGTCCGCATACGGGGAGAACGCGATCTTCAGACTCTCGATCGTCTTGGTGCCGCCGCTGGCTTTTCCGGCGTCCTTCTGGCCGCAGCCGGCCATCAGGCCGAGCGCCATGACCAAAGACAACACCATTGCCACTACTTTTTTCATGTACATACCCTCCAGATAAATTCTTTCTCCCGGCCGCGGGCATAAAAAACGGCATATGCAGCGCTGCATATGCCAACCTGACGACCGGCAGACGCTGAGAATCCGCCCCTTACGGACGGATTTGGTCGGTCGATCTTCCCTGAGATCCTCTCAGCCCGGAACACGGGCTCCCTCGCGATCTGGTTTCGTCATCACTGTTTTGTTGAGCGCGGCGCCAGGGAGCTCCCCCTTTCGCCGCATTCCGGAAACCATCGACAGCTTACCACATGGTGCCGGAGAATGCAAGCGGTTTGTAAAATGGAAGTAAAATTTCTGCCGCCGCGACATTTTCACCGGCGAATATGCAGCGAAACGAAGGAAAACGCGGGCGGTG
>OHCF01001137.1_pt1 | contig 10915 bp, 10 predicted proteins | sample 1577511 | NCBI WGS metagenome assembly OHCF01 (sample SAMEA3879568, study PRJEB24766) | human gut metagenome | biome: human-associated habitat; feature: feces | place: USA | collected 1985/1987 | reverse complement strand
CTCCGCCGCCCGCGCCCGGACGGAACCGGGGATAAAGGGCTGAAAGGGGCCGGGGAAGCTTTGGCCCGGCCGGCATCTGCGCCGGACGGAGGCCAGCCCCTTTCGGGCCCGTAGGCTCCGAGTGGGGCGGCGCGCAGCGCCGCCCCTTTGGGGTCAAAATGTTGAGGAATTACTGCCAGTTGGTAGCAGGGGTACCCCACGGGTTGTAGTTTGCGCCAAAAGCAGCATCCATAGCAGCAGAAGCGCTGCCAAAGCCCTCGGCCTGAACCGCAACGGCGAACACCGGGCAGGAGACCTTGCTCCAGTCCCAGCCGTTGTCAACGGCGAATTCTTTGCCGAACGCGGAGGGGACATTGTCCTTCATGTCAAAGGACTTGTCCAGATACACGCCCTGCAGGAGCTGCTCGGTGGTAGCATGGGCGTCGAGCGCCTTATAGTAGTCAGCATAGTAGACGTTGTACTTGATGCCATCAATGGTGGTCTCAAAGTAATTCCACTTGCTGCCGTGCGTCCACTGCCACTCCTTGCCCTCGGTAGAGGTGATAACGCCGTTTTCAACCTTATTGCCAAAGTTGAAGTGCAGGACGTTCAGACCAGCGTTGAAGGTCTCATAGCCGTCGTCCAGCGCGGAGGGAATGGCGAAGTAAGCGCGGATGTAAGCCTTTTCAGAACCGGTGTTCTGGATGGTGACCATCTTGTCCACATAGTTCTTAGCGGTCGGCATGCCAAGCGTATCCTTCTCGCCCTGCGCAGAGCCGACGATCGGGTAGAGCGACTGACCCTGCTGGAAGTCTTCGAGCTTCGTGGTCTTGTTGCCGTCCTCGCCCAGCTTGCGCTGCTGCTCGATCAGCTGAATGTCAACGTTGCCGACGGTGAAGGTGTTGGTCGCATTGTCTTTATCGGTGAAGTACGCGAGGGTGCCGCCGACGACGAGCGCCGCGACGAGCATGACCGCGATGGCAGCCACAAGAATGGTTTTCTTCTTCATATGTAGCGTTCTCCTTTTCTGTTTTTCCGCACAGCCTTCTGTGCGTATATTACATGGGAAAAGCGAGGGGGTGATTACGCGCCGAGGAAGCAAGCGTTGAACGCGGCCGTAGCGTCAGCAAAGCCAGCGGACTGGCACAGATAGCCATAGAACGTCAGGCTGGCATTCGCATCCGAATTCACGCCAAAATCGTTAACCGTGACAAGGTTGCTCTCCAGAATGTCGGTCGCAGCGACATTTGCAGTCACTCTGTTGCCATCGTTCGTCTTGTAAACGTAAACCAGGCCGCCGTTCTTGCCCGTAACGCCATTAAGCAGCTCCCACGTATTGGCCACACTATAATTCAGAACGCCACTCGCGTCCGAAGCCGCGACCTCAACATAAAGATAGCAGGAAGCGCCGGCTTTCAGGCCGGTGACCTCAACAAACGGGTCTTTTTCGATCTTGGTGCCGGGGAGCAGATTGTACTTGTTGCTCGTCACCACTTCAGCGTTGACCTTGTAAGAATACTCGCCGGAAGTCTGCGCAACCGCCTCGTGCTCTTTCAGCGTCAACGCGCCGTCCTTATCAAACAGCTTGCCAGCCGTGAACGTGTTCTCGACCGGGCCAGTCGTCGCAGTCAGGTACGCCCAAGTCGCGCCAACCGCCAGCGCCACGACGAGCACGAGCGCGATGGCGATCGTCAGAGTTTTCTTCTTCATGTAATGTTTTCCTCCCTTAAATTTGTTCAAAGCTTCCTATGTCCAACAGCGCCGTGCCGGGCGCTGCCAGCAATCACCAAGTTAATGCACGAACAGGCAAAAATATTGCATGGGACCTTTATTTTCCCATATTTTCGCCGGAACTTTTGGCATCCGGGGCATCGCCGGGCTTGTCCGCGGCGCGGCGGGCCGCGTCGCGCGCGTCCGCCTCCGACGCTTTGCGCAGCACATCCGGCAGGAACGTCAGGATGATGAGCACGAGCGCGAGCGCGATGGCCAGATACATGCCGGGCGGGTTCGAGACCCAGTGCGAGACATAGCCCAGATAGGGAAGGGTGAACACCGGGCGGCCGATGAGGTTCTTGAAATAGACGGGTGCGCCGTCGGGCGCATCGTTTGCGTCTCCCTTCGTATAAAAGTGCTGATTTTCCGCATCAATGGAGACGACGCGGTGCGTGACGACATCGAGATCCTCATTGAGCACGAACGTGATCGCGTCGCCGACCTGCACGTCCTCGGGCGCGCAGGGCTTGACATAGATGAGCGAGCCGGTGTGATAAGTCGGTTCCATGCTGCCGGACAGGACGCACATCGGCCGGAGGCCGACCAGCCGGACCCCCACCAGAAGCAGCGCCAGAACGACAACCAGGATCACCAGCACGGTGGTGACAGCGTTCCACACCTTCTGAACTCTCTTTGACATCTGTGACCTTCCTTTCCGCCACGCTGCATTTCCCCCCCCCTTCGCGGAGACGCCGGTCCGTACCCGGAAACCGGAACGATCATAGCACACGACAGACGCAAAACGCGTCGAAACCGCGCGCGAAAAATTCGCGCAGTTTCCTAAAGTATACCACATTCTCCACAAATGTGGAAGAAGAATTGTTCACAATTTTCCAGGTATGATTTTGGCAATAACAGACAAGAGGGCGCAAAATATGCCGAAAAACGTGCAAATTCTGCTGCGCCGCGGAGCGCTTGTTTTTGGTAATTCCTATTGTACTTTGCGGGCGCGGATGCGTCAAGGGGAAAAGGAACGGATGCATCCAGCCTTTTACATTCATTCAATTCGAGACGGGCGGGCCCCCTCGAGCTTCCCCTGCCGAGGCGCCACATTCTTACCTTTTCTTAAATATGACACATGGCGACTTGTTTTTGCGTGAAAAACATGATAGGATAAGGCGATTATGGACATTTATCGGAAAGGAGCTGGCAAGCATGGAAACCAACGTGCTCGACTGGCTGGAAACCACCGCCGCAGCCTGTCCGGACAAGCCCGCTTTTCTCGATGAGGACAGCGCGGTGACGTTTGCCGACGTGCGGCGCGAGGCGCGCATCATCGGTACGGCGGCGGCAAAGTTCCGCGCCGGGCAGAAAAAACCCATCGCCGTCATGAGCGGGCGCAACGCACACACGCCGGCGGTGTTTCTCGGCGCGGTGTACGCCGGGTGCTGCTACGCCCCGATGGACGGGACGATGCCCGTACACCGGCTCAACTCTATTTTAAATACGCTTGACACCGATCTGATGATCGTGCAGCGCGCGTTTTACGACAAGGCGAAGACGCTGGACTTTTCCGGCACGATCCTCATCGCGGAGGAGCTGCTCGAGGGCAGCGAGGACGCGGCGCTGCTCGCAGACTGCCGCGCGCGGGCCAGAGAGCTCGACCCGCTGTACATCATCTTCACCTCCGGCTCGACCGGTACGCCCAAGGGCGTCATCACGGCGCAGCACTCGCTCATGTGCTACATCGAGGACTACGCCGGCGTGATGGGCATCGCGCGCGAGGACATCCTCGGCAACCAGTCGCCGCTGGACTACATCGCCGCCGTGCGCGACATCTATCTGCCGCTGCGCTTCGGCGCGACGACGGCCATCATCCCGAAGGAACTTTTCATGTCGCCGGAGCGCCTGTTCGAATACATGAACGACAAGGGCGTCACGGCCGTGGGCTGGAGCGTCTCGGCGCTGACGGTGCCGGCCGCGCTGGGCGCGTTCGAGTGCAGCGTGCCGCAGCACCTGCGCAAGGTGTGCTTCTCCGGCTCGGTGATGCCGTGCAGCTGCCTGCGCCAGTGGCAGCTCGCGCTGCCGGAGGCGCGCTTCGTCAACCAGTACGGCCCGACAGAGGCCACCGCCTCGTGCACGTATTACGTCGTGCCCGGTCTGGTGGAGGACACCGACGTGCTGCCGATCGGCAAGCCGTACCCGCACTACGAGGTGTTTCTGCTCTCGGAGCGCAACGAGGCCGTGCCCGACGGCGAGATCGGCGAGATCTGCGTCAAGGGGCCCATCCTCGCGCTGGGCTACTACAACAGCCGCGAGAAAACGGCCGAGAGCTTCCTGCAAAACCCGCTCAACCACGCTTACGACGAGCGCATCTATAAGACCGGCGACCTCGGGCACTTCGCGCCCGACGGCAACCTCATGTTCCACGGCCGCAAGGACCGGCAGGTCAAGCACCTCGGTCACCGCGTGGAGCTCGGGGAGATCGACCTCGCCGCGGCGAAGGTGCCCGGCGTGGAAGACTGCTGCGCGCTCTATGACCAGGCGCACGAGCAGATCTGGCTGTTTTACACCGGCGAGGGCGTGACCAAGCGCGACATCGCCGTCGCCCTGCGCGCCGACCTGCCGGGCTTTATGGTGCCGCGCAAGATCGAGCAGCTCGAGGCCATGCCCCGGCTCGACAATGGCAAGACGAACATGCGCGCGCTGGCCGAGCGCATCACCGCCGCGGCCAAACACTGATTTTGCTGATCCTACTTACTTCAGGAGGTATATTATTATGGAACAGGAACTGATGGACATTCTGACCGATCTGCGCCCCGACGTGGATTTTGAGACCGAGACCGCCCTCATCGACGACCACATTCTCGAGTCGTTCGACATCGTGTCGCTCGTCGCGGCGCTCAACGACGCGTTCGACATCGAGATCGGCGCCAAGGACCTCGTGCCGGAGAACTTCAACTCCGCCAAGCGTCTGCTGGCCATGGTGCAGCGCCTGCAGGACGAGGACTGATGGACAAGACTGCACTCCGGACGGCGGCCGCGAAATACGGCACGCCGCTGTATCTGTTTGATCTGGAGGCCTTCACGGCGCGCGCTCAAAGGGTGCGCGCCGCGTTCGGCTCTGATGTAAATCTGTGCTACTCCATGAAGGCCAACCCCTTCGTGCTGCGCGGCCTGCCGGACGTGTTCCGCTGGGTGGAGGTGTGCTCCCCCGGCGAGCTGACGATCTGCGAAAGGCTCGGCATCCCGCCGGAGCGCATCCTGTACTCCGGTGTGAACAAGGGCGCGGACGATGTCGCGCGCGCCGTCGCGCTGGGGGCAGATCTGCTCACGGCCGAGAGCACGCTGCACTTTGAGCTCATCTGCGCCGCCGCGGCCGCGCAGGGAAAGCATGTCCGCGTGCTGCCGCGCCTGACCGCCGGCAGCCAGTTCGGCATGGATCCCGCCGCGCTGGAGGATCTCGTTGCGCGCCGCGCGGAGTTCCGGAACGTGACGATCGCGGGCATCCACTATTTTTCCGGCACGCAAAAGCGCAAGGACGCCGTGATCGCAAAGGAGCTTGCACATCTGGACGAATACCTCACGATGCTGCACGACAAGTACGGCTTCACGGCGCAGCACGTGGAATACGGCCCCGGGCTGAACGCCGAGTGCCTGCGCGACGATGCCGAGGCGCGCGACTGCGCGCTGCTCGATGCGGCGGCGGCGCACATCCGCGCCTTCGGCGAAAAGTACCCGCTCACGATCGAGATGGGCCGCTTTTTCGCAGCGCCGTGCGGGACGTTTCTCACCGGCGTGGCGGATGCCAAGTGCAACCTCGGCGTGAACTACGCCGTGTGCGACGGCGGCATGCACCAGGTCAAGTATGACGGCCAGCTCATGGGCATGCAGGTCCCGCCGCTGACGCTCCTGCGCGAGAGCGCGGACGCCGCCGGGCCGTGGATGCTCTGCGGCAGCCTGTGCACAACGGCGGACGTGCTGGTGCGCGAGGCGCAGCTGCCGCCCCTGCGCGTGGGCGACGTGATCGCCTTCGGACGCTGCGGCGCCTACTCCGTGACGGAGGGCGTGTCCGTGTTCCTGTCGCGTGACATGCCGCGCGTGGCGCTGTACCGCGACGGGGTCTTCACGCTCGTGCGCGACCGGTTCGCGACCGACGTGCTCAACACCTGCCAGACGCTGGAGGACGGAACATGACTCTGACATCGCTGTCGTTTTATCTGCTGGTGCTCGCGCTGCTGGTGCTGTACTACCTGGTGCCGAAGCGGTTCCAGTGGGTAGTGCTGCTCATCGGCAGCTACGCGTTTTACGCGTTCGTGTGCCTGCGGTACATGGGCTTTATCGTCGTGACGACGCTCACGACCTACTTCGGCGCACGCGGCATGGACGCCATGACCGCGCGCATGGAGCAGACCGTCGCCGCGCACAAGCAGGACTGGGAGCGCGAGGCGCGCAAGGCGTATAAAAAGCGCTGCAAGTCCCGCCGCAAGGCGCTCATGATCGCCATCCTGCTGCTGAACTTCGGCATCCTCGCCGTGCTCAAATACTATAACTTCTTTGCCGAGTCCATGGAGACGCTCTTTGCGTCCGTGGGGCTGACGGTCTCGCTCGGCCACATTGGGCTGCTGCTGCCGCTGGGCATCTCGTTTTACACGTTCCAGTCCATGGGCTATGTGCTGGACGTCTATCGCGAGAAGGTCCCCGCCGAGCGCAACGTCGGCAAGCTCGCGCTGTTCGTGTCCTTCTTCCCGCAGATCATTCAGGGCCCGATCGGCGTGTACGACCAGCTGGCGCACCAGCTCTACGACGAGCACAAATATAACTTTGACAACATCCGCTACGGTGCGGAACTGATCCTGTGGGGCTTTTTCAAGAAGCTCGTCATCGCCGACCGCGCCGTGGGCATGATCCACACCGTCGCCGGGGCGTACACCGACTACGCCGGCACCTACGTGCTGCTGGCCGCGCTCGTGTACGCGCTGCAGCTGTATGCCGACTTCTCCGGCGGCATCGACATTTCGCGCGGCGTGGCGCAGATGTTCGGCATCACCATGGGCGAAAACTTCCGCCGGCCGTACTTCTCGCGCACGCTCACCGAGTACTGGCACCGCTGGCACATTTCCCTCGGCGACTGGCTGCGCAACTATCTGTTTTACCCGCTGTCGATCTCGAAGGCGTTCCTCAACTGGGGCCGCCACGCCAAGCAGCACCTCGGCAACCACATCGGCAAGGTCCTGCCGACGGCCGTGGCCTCGCTCATCACGTTCCTCGTCATCGGCATCTGGCACGGCGCGAGCTGGAAGTACGTCGCCTTCGGCTTCTGGAACGGTATGGTTATCCTCGTGTCCACACTGCTGCAGCCGGTGTCGGACAAAGTCGTCGCCGGTCTGCACATCGAGCGCAAGAGCGCGTGGTATCAGGTGTTTTCCATGCTGCGCACGTTCGTGGTCGTGCTCATCGGCTATTACTTTGACATTGCCGACGGCTTCCGCGCCGCCATGGGCATGATGGCCAAGTCCGTGACCGACCTGCACCTGTCGCAGCTGCGGCCGGGCGCCGTGCTCGAGGCCCTGCCGCTGACGAAGTATGACTGGGCTGTGCTGCTGTTCGGCACGATCGTGATCTTCGTCGCCTCCGTCATTCAGGAGCGCTCGCAGCGCACCATCCGCGAGATCCTCGACGAGAAGTGTCTCGCCCTGCGCTGGGTCGTGCTGCTCGGCGGCATTTTCGCCGTCGTGCTCATGGGCGTTTACGGCCCGGGCGTACAAGCGTCCGAGTTTGTGTACATGCAGTTTTAAGCCATGGGAAGCGGACGTAATTCCAAGACCCGCACGGCGCTGCGCGCGGTCATTTTCGTGCTCATCGCCGTGCTGGGCATCGGGCTCATTTCGCCGGCCTTCGTTGTGAACAACGAGTGGGACATGCGCCACGTGCACGGCTTCTTCCTCGAACCGGAGGACAGCCTCGACGTGGTGCTCATCGGCGCGAGCCAGCTCTACACGGGCTACAGCGCCCCGCTCGCGTGGCGGGACTATGGCTTTACGAGCTATCCGCTGGCCGTGTCGAACATCCCCGCCCGGCTCTACGGCTCCCTGCTCACGGAGGCGGTGAACCGCCAGCACCCGAAGCTCATCGTCGTGGATATCGACGGCTTCCTCACGGACGAAGACCCCGAAAAGCTCGAGGCCAACCTCCGCAAGTGGCTCGACAACATGCCCTGGTCGCGCAACAAGATCGAGACCATCCGCACCTGCGTGCCCGCGGAGCTGCAGACCTCGTTTTACTTCAACATCGCAAAATACCATGCCAACTGGTACCAGCCGGACACGTGGCTGCCGGTGCAGCGGCGCCTGCGCGCGATGGACAAGACCGGCTACTCGCTCACGAAGAGCTTTGAGGCCATCGGCCAGTCGCTCACGGACGCCGACGAGCCGGACATCCGGCCGCTGACGCTCAGCGGCGCGAACGCGCAGTACCTGCGCGATTTCTGCGTGCAGGCGCGCTCACTCGGCGCAAACGTGCTCTTCCTGCGCATGCCGCACCGCACGCAGACAACCGACCCGAACGTGTTCGCCGACGTGGCGGCCGTAGTCGGCGGCTATGGCTATGAGCTGCTCGACCTGCACGACGCGTTCGACACGATCGGGCTCGACCGCTGCGCCGATTTTATGGACTCCGACCACCTCAACGCCATCGGCATGGAGACGTTCACCGCCTGGTTCGGGCAGTACCTCTCCGAGCACTATGATCTGACAGCCGCGCACAGCGAGACCGTCACCGCCGAGTGGCAGCGCTGCGCCGATTTCATGGCGCAGATCCTGCCCACCTGCCAACAGCAGGCGGCGGACAACACCAAACAGACCCTCAACGAGTTTTCGGCGGCGTTTGATGCCTGCCGCTGACCCGATGATCCAACCGTGCCGCCCCGGCACAGAAAGCGCAAAGCCTATGCAGCAACGTTCCAAGCCTCAAAAACGCGCCCTGCGTGCCGTCATCTTTCTGCTCATCGTCGTGCTGCTCTACAGCGCCGCGGCCAATGTGCTGAGCGTGAACAACACGTGGGATATGCGCCATATCCGCGGCTTTTATCTGGAGCCGAAGGATTCGCTCGACGTCGTCATGCTCGGCGCGAGCGAGCTCTACACCGGCTTCAGCTCTCCGCTGGCGTGGCAGCAGTATGGCTTTACGAGCTATCCGCTGGCCGTGTCGAGCATGCCGTCATGCCTGTATGACTCCATGCTCACCGAAACCATGCGCCGGCAAACGCCAAAGGTCGTCGTCGTGGAGATCAACGGCTTTTTGTACGACTTCAATCAGGACGAAACGGACACCGGCCTGCACAAATGGCTCGACAACATCCCGATGTCGCGCAACAAGGCACAGACGATCGCAGACTGCGTGCCGAAAGACCAGCAGTCGTCCTATTTTTTCCGCATGGAAAAGTACCATGACACCTGGATCGAGCCGGACGTCTGGGGCGGGGCTGCCAAAGATCAGCTGGCCATGCGCCGGACCGGCTATTCGCTGACCAAATCCTTTGAGGTCATCCCGAAAGTGGAGACCGGCGAGCGTCAGGTCAAGTCTCTGGAGCTGAGCGCAGAAAACGAGCAGACGCTGCGCGATTTCTGCGAGCGGGCCAAACAGCTCGGGGTAGAGAATGTGCTCTTCGTGCGCTTTCCGCACCGCACGGTACTCAGCGACCCCTCTGTCCTTTCGCGGCTTGCAGACATTGTAAGCGAATATGGCTATGGCTTTCTCAACTGCGACGAGCAGATGGACAGCATCGGTCTGGAGCTGGACGGCGACTTCTGCGACAACGAACACATGAACGTATTCGGCATGGAGAAGTTCACCGCATGGTTCGGGCAGTATCTCTCCGAGCAATACGACCTGACTGCCGCGCACAGCGACAAGGTGACCGCCGAATGGGCGCGCTGCGCGGAATTTGTGGCGCACATGCTGCCCATCTGCAAACAGAAAACACCGGGCGACGGCGGAAACTACAACGAATTCTCACCGGAATTTTCAGCCTACCGCTGACCCTGTATCTTCGAGGACGTTATGAAACAAAACCGTTCCAAAACCAAAACCGTCGTGCGCGTCATCGCGTTTCTGCTCGTGGCGGCGCTGCTCTACGGCGCGCTCTCCCGGCTGCTGGCCATCAACAACGCCACCGAGCAGCAGTACATCCGCAGCTTCTATCTGGAGCCGAAAAACTCGCTCGACGTCATGATCCTCGGTGCGAGCGAGACGTTCACGGACTACTGCGCGCCGCTGGCGTGGCAGCACGCGGGCTTTACGAGCTATCCGCTGGCCGTGTCGGCCGCACAGGGGACCATGTACCCCTCCATGCTGCGTGAGGCCGCCAAGCGGCAGAACCCCGGTGTCTACGTCGTGGAGGTCAACGGCTTTTTGTACACCGCAGAAGAGCGCGACGAGTTTTCGCACGCCGCGCTGCGCAAATGGATCGACACAATTCCGCTGTCGGCCAACAAGCTCGACACCATCCGCACGTGCATCCCGGCCGAGAAGCGCTCGACGTACTACTTCCCGCTGCTCAAATACCACACGTTCTGGAAGTGCGCCGGCGACATCCGCCGCTCGCTCTCCCTGCAGCAGCAGGCCCGCAGCGTGGGCTACTCGTACACCAAGCCGTTTTTGTCCATCTCCATGTTCCTCACGGAAACGGATGAGATCCCCGTCCGCCAGCAGGCGCTCGACGCGTTCAACGAGCAGTCGCTGCGCACGTTCTGCGAGACGGCAAAGAAGCTTGGCATTCAAAACGTGCTCTTTGCCCGCTTCCCGCACCGCACCGTCATTGAAAATTATGATGCCGTGTTTGCAAAGCTTGAATCCGTCGTGCAGGAGTACGGCTACGACTTCGTGAATTTCGACACGCAGATAGACGCCATCGGCCTCGACCCGCTGAGCGACTTCGCCAACGCCGAGCACCTGAACGTCTTCGGCGCGGAGAAGTTCACGCCCTACCTCGCCGACTATCTCGCGGCGCACTACGATCTGAACACCGCGCACAGCGACAAGGTGACGGATGAGTGGGCGCGCTGCGCCGCCTTCACGCAGCAGATGCTGCCCGTGTGCGAGGACAACACCCGGCGCTACACCTCCGAGCGGCTCGACGAGTTCTCGCCCGTGTTCGCTGCCGACCGCTGAACATAAAAGAAGCCCGATCCCCGGAGCGCTGCTCCGGGGACCTTTTTATAGA
>OHCF01001136.1_pt1 | contig 10918 bp, 6 predicted proteins | sample 1577511 | NCBI WGS metagenome assembly OHCF01 (sample SAMEA3879568, study PRJEB24766) | human gut metagenome | biome: human-associated habitat; feature: feces | place: USA | collected 1985/1987 | reverse complement strand
GTCCGTGCTGGGCCCCAGCGTCATCGCGGCCTATCCGCGCCGCATCCTGAACGTGCACCCGGCGCTGATCCCTTCCTTCTGCGGGCCGGGAATGTACGGCCTGCGTCCCCATGAGGCCGCACTGGCTCGTGGCTGCAAGGTGACCGGCGCTACCGTCCACTTTGTCAACGAGGAGTGCGACGGCGGGCCCATCCTGCTGCAAAAGGCCGTGGACATCCTGCCCGGCGACACCCCCGAGGTGCTGCAAAAACGGGTGATGGAGCAGGCGGAATGGAAGCTGCTGCCCAAGGCTGTGGCTATGATCTGTAACGGTGAGATTCAATAAAGAGCAGGAACATCGGAAGCCTTCACCCCTTGGGGGGAAGGTGGCCCGAAGGGCCGGATGCGCCCTCATCAGTCACCTGCGGTGACAGCTTCCCCCGACCGGGGGAAGCCTTTAGCAGGAAATGCCTGTAGAAGGAGAACAACAATGGAAAAGATCAACCTGAACGAGTATCTGGCCTCCAACGAGTACCCCGGCCGCGGCATTGCTGTGGCAATGGCACCGGACGGACGGCAGATGTTTATCGGCTACTTTATCATGGGCCGCAGCGAGAACAGCCGCAACCGCGTGTTTGACCCTGTGCCTGAGCGCGGCGGCATCTGCACCGTTGCAGCCGACCCCGCAAAGCTGGAAGATCCCAGCCTGATCATTTATAACCCGGTGCTGACCCTTGGCAAGACCCACATTGTGACCAACGGCGACCAGACCGATACCATCTACGACCTGATGAGTCAGGGCAAGAGTTTTGCCGACGCCCTGCGCACCCGCACCTTTGAGCCGGACGGCCCCAACTACACCCCCCGCATCTCCGCTGTGGTGTACGCCGACGGCAGCTACCAGATGAGCATCCTCAAGTCTGCCGATGGCAACGGTGACAGCGTGCAGCGCTATTTCTTTGATTACCCCCAGCCCGTTGCTGGCGAGGGCCACTTCATCAGCACCTACAAGCACAACGGCAACCCCATCCCCAGCTTTGAAGGTGAGCCTTTGCGCTTTGCCTGCCCCCGCACCATCGGCGATTTTGCCCAGGGCCTGTGGAGCAGCCTGAACGCCGACAACAAAGTGAGCCTGTTTGCCCGGGTGATCGACCTGGAGACCGGCGAGAGCGGCGACATGATCTTCAACAAATACGACGCCGTCTGCAGCGACCTGGACGACCCCGAGGAGCCGGAACTGCTGCCCGAGGAGCTGGAACTGCTCAAAAAGCTTGACGCCGAGGAAGAATAAGAGTAAACCTTAGGATATAAGGAGGATGCACCAATGAATGAACTCGCACTGAAGTACGGCTGCAACCCCAACCAGAAGCCCAGCCGCATTTATATGGAAGATGGCTCCGACCTGCCCGTGACCGTGTTGAACGGCAAGCCCGGCTACATCAATTTTCTGGATGCCCTCAACTCCATCCAGCTGGTCAAGGAACTGAAAACCGCCTGCGGTCTGCCCGCAGCGGCTTCCTTCAAGCACGTTTCCCCGGCGGGCGCAGCACTGGGTCTGCCCCTGACCGAGGTGGAGCGGAAGATGTACCACATTGCCCCGGATTTTGAGCTCTCCCCGCTGGCCTGCGCCTATGCCCGCGCCCGCGGTGCCGATCGCATGTCTTCGTTCGGCGACTGGATCGCCCTCTCCGAGGTCTGTGATGTCCCCACCGCAAAGCTCATCCAGCACGAAGTCTCCGACGGCATCATTGCCCCGGGCTACGAGCCGGAAGCCCTGAAGATCCTTGCCAGCAAGAAAAAGGGCAACTACAACGTGGTCGCCATCGACCCGGACTACAAGCCCAACCCCGTGGAGCACAAGCAGGTGTACGGCATCACCTTTGAGCAGGGCCGCAACGAGCTGGCCATCAACGCCGACACCATGCTCACCAACTGGGTCACCGAGAACAAGACCGTGACCGAGGAGCAGAAGCGGGACCTCATCATTGCCCTCATCACCCTGAAATACACCCAGTCCAACAGCGTCTGCTACACCTACGGCGGCCAGACCATCGGCGTGGGTGCCGGCCAGCAGAGCCGCATCCACTGCACCCGTCTGGCAGGCCAGAAGGCCGACAACTGGCAGCTGCGCCACATGCCGAAGGTGCTGGACCTGCCGTTCCGCGCTGACATTGCCAAGCCGAACCGCGACAACGCGATCGATGTTTACATCGGCGACACGCCGGAGGATGTCATCGGCGACGATGTCTGGGCCGAGACCTTCACCGAGCAGCCGGCCCCGCTGACCGCCGAGGAAAAGCGCGCCTGGCTGGATGCCGTGACCGGTGTGAGCCTGGGCAGTGATGCCTTCTTCCCGTTCGGCGATAACATCGAGCGCGCGCGCCGCAGCGGCGTGACCGCCATTGTACAGCCGGGCGGCTCCATCCGCGACGCACAGGTGATCGACACCTGCAACAAGCACGGCATTGCGATGGCGTTCTGCGGCATCCGGCTGTTCCATCATTAAACGCAAAAAACAACTCGCCTGCGGCGATTTTTCGTCGCGGGCTGTTGTGCTGTCAAGGAGGACGCTTATGAAAATTCTGGTTGTCGGCGGCGGCGGGCGTGAGCACGCCATCATCCGCGCGCTGAAAAAAAGCCCCCGCTGCTCCGAGATCTGGTGTGCGCCCGGCAACGGTGGCATCAGCTATGACGCTCACTGCAAAGCCATCTCGGCCACCGATGTGGACGCCATGGTCAAATTTGTGGGCATCCCGGCATTCGGTCCCGACAAGGCCGCGGCCCGCATTGAGGCCAGCAAGGTGTTCAGCAAGGACCTGATGAAGAAATACGGCATTCCTACGGCCAAATATGAGACGTTCGACGACCCCGAGAAGGTCATGGACTACATCAAAGCCGAGGGCAAATACCCCGTCGTCATCAAGGCGGACGGTCTGGCGCTGGGCAAGGGCGTGCTGATCTGCCAGAATGAGCAGGAGGCTGCCGACGGCGTCAAGGAGATCATGCTGGACAAAAAGTTCGGCGCTTCCGGCAACCATGTGGTGGTGGAAGAATTCCTCACCGGCCCGGAGGTCAGCGTGCTGAGCTTCACGGACGGCAAAGTAGTCAAGCCCATGGTGTCCAGCATGGACCACAAGCGTGCCAATGACCACGACACCGGCCTGAACACCGGCGGCATGGGCACCGTTGCCCCCAACCCCTGCTACACCCCCGCCATTGCCGCCGAGTGCATGGAGAAGATTTTCCTGCCTACGGTTGCCGCCATGCAGGCAGAGGGTTGCCCCTTTAAGGGCTGCCTGTACTTTGGCCTGATGCTGACCCCGGACGGCCCCAAGGTGATTGAATACAACTGCCGCTTTGGCGACCCCGAAACCCAGGTAGTACTGCCCCTGCTGGAAAGCGACCTGCTGACCGTGATGCAGGCCTGCACCAACGGCACGCTGGATAAGACCGAGGTCAAGTTCAGCGATGGCGCTGCCGCCTGTGTGGTGCTGGCTTCCGGCGGATACCCCGTTGCCTATGAAAAGGGCAAGGAGATCACCGGCCTGGAGAATGGCCAGGTGCCCGGTGCTGCCGATGTGACCGTGTACCATGCCGGTACCGCCATCAAGGATGGCAAGCTGGTTACCAACGGCGGCCGCGTGCTGGGTGTAACGGCAACCGCCGCCACCCTGCCCGAAGCCCTGAAAAAGGCTTACGCCGCTGCTGACTGCATCCATTTTGACAAACTGCACCGCCGCAGTGATATTGGTGCCCGTGCCCTTGCGGCAATGAAAGCACAGGAGGGTTAAACAAGAATGGTTTACCGCATTTATGTAGAAAAGAAGCCCGGCTTTGACGGCGAAGCCCAGGGCCTGAAGCATGAACTGGTTGAGCTGGTTGGCATTAAGGGCCTGAAAGCTCTGCGCCTGTTGAACCGCTATGATGTGGAAGGCATTGACCGCGACCTGTTTGAGAAAGCCATCCCCACCGTGTTCAGCGAACCGCCAGTCGATGTGACCTATACCGAGCTACCCACCGCCAAGACGGTGTTTGCTGTGGAGTATCTGCCCGGCCAGTTTGACCAGCGTGCAGATTCTGCTTCCGAGTGTATCCAGCTGCTGAGCCAGGGCGAGCGTCCGTCTGTACGCAGTGCCCGCATCTACCTGCTGGACGGCGAGCTGAGCGCAGAGGATCTGGAAGCCATCAAGAAGTACGTCATCAACCCGGTGGAAGCCCGCGAGGCCAGCCTGGACACCCGCGATACCCTGAAAATGGAATTTGCCGTGCCCACCGCTGTGGAAACCCTGAACGGCTTCTGCGCTTTGGATGACGCTGCGTTGGAGAATTTCCGCAATGAAAAGGGCCTGGCCATGGACCACGCCGACATTGTGTTCTGCCAGAACTACTTCAAATCTGAACAGCGCGACCCGACCATTACCGAAATCCGCCTGATCGATACCTACTGGTCTGACCACTGCCGCCACACCACCTTCGGCACCATCCTGAACGATGTCAAGATTGACGACGAAGTTGTGCAGGCTGCATTTGACCGTTACATGGCCCTGCGTGCCGAGACCGGCCGCGATAAAAAGAACCGCACCCTGATGGACCTGGCCACCATCGGCGCCAAGGCCCTGAAACAGCGCGGCATCCTGCAGAACCTGGACGAGAGCGAAGAGATCAATGCCTGCACCGTCAAAATCAAGTGCGATGTGGACGGCGAATTGCAGGATTGGCTGTTCCTCTTCAAGAACGAGACCCACAACCACCCCACCGAGATCGAGCCCTTCGGCGGCGCGGCCACCTGCATCGGCGGCGCCATCCGCGACCCCCTGTCCGGCCGCAGCTACGTCTATCAGGCCATGCGCGTGACCGGCGCAGGCGACCCGCTCAAGCCGGTTGCCGAAACCATGCCCGGCAAGCTGCCCCAGCGCAAGCTGGTTACCACTGCTGCTGCCGGTTATTCCAGCTATGGCAACCAGATCGGCCTTGCCACCGGCCAGGTTGCTGAACTGTACCACCCCGGCTATGTGGCAAAGCGTATGGAGATCGGCGCTGTTGTGGGTGCTACCCCGGCCAGCCATGTCCGCCGCGAAGAGCCCCAGCCCGGCGATGTGATCATCCTGCTGGGCGGCCGCACCGGCCGTGACGGCATCGGCGGTGCTACCGGTTCCTCCAAGGCACACAAGCTGGACAGCCTTGAGCACTGCGGTGCCGAGGTGCAGAAGGGCAATGCGCCCATCGAGCGCAAGCTGCAGCGCCTGTTCCGCCGCGAGGACGCCTGCTGCATGATCAAGCGCTGCAACGACTTTGGCGCAGGCGGCGTTTCCGTTGCCATCGGCGAGCTGGCCGACGGCCTGAACATTGACCTGAACAAAGTTACCAAGAAGTACGAGGGCCTGGACGGCACCGAGCTGGCTATCAGCGAAAGCCAGGAGCGCATGGCTGTTGCCGTTGCCGCTGAGGATGCCGAAAAGTTCATTGCCCTTGCCAATGAGGAAAACCTGGAAGCCACCGTGGTTGCTACCGTTACCGAGGAAAAGCGGATGCGCGAGAACTGGAACGGCGTTGCCATCGTGGACCTTTCCCGCGAGTTCCTGAACTCCAACGGTGCCGAGCGCCATGCCGATGTGCATGTTCTGCCCGGCACGGTATGGCAGCCCCAGTGGGCCGGTTCCACCTTTGCCGAAAAGCTGGAAAACCTGGTTGGCGACCTGAACGTTTGCAGCCAGAAAGGCCTGGGCGAGCGGTTTGACTCCACCATCGGCGCTTCCACCGTGCTGATGCCTTACGGCGGTAAATACCAGCTGACCCCCACCATGGCCATGGCTGCCAAACTGCCAGTGGATGGCGAAACCACCACCTGCTCCGGCATGGCCTGGGGCTTTAACCCCTATCTGACTGAAGCGGACCCCTACCGCGGCGCTTACATGGCCGTTGTGGAAAGCGTGACCAAACTGGTTTGCGCCGGTTTCCGCCACAAGGATATGTACCTGACTTTCCAGGAATATTTTGAGCACCTGAACACTGCCCCCGAACGCTGGGGCAAGCCGCTGGCCGCCCTGCTTGGCGCGCTGGATGCCCAGATGGGCCTTGGCATTGCTTCCATCGGCGGCAAGGACAGTATGTCCGGCAGCTTTGAAGGCCTGGATGTTCCCCCCACGCTGGTCAGCTTTGCCACCGCCATTGGCAACACCGCCAACGTCATGAGCCCTGAGTTCAAGAAAGCCAACAGCTCTGTTGTCATCCTGAAGCCGCAGTACAAGGACGGCATGCCGGAGATTGGCAACCTGCTTTCCATCTACAAGATCGTGGAGCAGATGATCGACGAAGGCAAGGTGCTGGCCGCAGCAACGCCGGGTTACGGCGGCGTTGCCGAAGCACTGTTCAAGATGTGCGTCGGCAACCACGTGGGCCTGTCCCTGAGCCGCGATATCAACCTGGACGACCTGTTCAAGCCCTGCTATGGCGCAGTTATTCTGGAGCTTCTGGATGCTTCTGCCGGTGAATTCCTCGGTTCCACCACCGTGGATTACGTCATCAACGTCAACGGCGAAAACATCGACCTGCAGCACCTGCAGGATGTATGGGAAGCAAAGCTGCAGCCTGTCTTCCCCTACCTCAAGGCTGGCGAGGAAGTTAAATCCCTGGAATACAAGGTCAACTGCTTCCAGCGCGTTGCCCCGGCTGTGCGCCTGGCCACCCCGCGCGTTATCATCCCTGTGTTCCCCGGCACCAACTGCGAATACGACACTGCACGCGCATTCCGCCGCGCCGGTGGCGACCCGCACATTCTGGTGTTGAAGAACCTGACCCCCGCCGACGTTGCCGCCAGCTGCGAAGCCCTGGTGAAAGAGCTTGACCAGAGCCAGATTCTGATGCTGCCGGGCGGTTTTTCCGGCGGCGATGAGCCGGACGGCTCCGCCAAGTTCATTGCGGCGTTCTTCCGCAACCCCGCTGTGGCCGATGCCGTCAACCGTCTGCTGAACCAGCGTGACGGCCTGGCACTCGGCATCTGCAACGGCTTCCAGGCATTGATTAAGCTGGGCCTTGTGCCTTATGGCGAGATCCGCCCGATTACCGAGAACGACCCGACCCTAACCTTTAACACCATCCACCGCCACCAGAGCATGCTGGTGCGCACCCGCGTAGCTTCCAACAAGAGCCCTTGGCTGAGCGAATGCAATGTGGATGATGAACACCTGATCGCCATCAGCCACGGCGAAGGCCGCTTTGTCTGCAATGACGGCCTGCTGCAGCAGCTGATCAACAACGGCCAGGTTGCCACCCAGTATGTTGACCTGAACTGCGTGCCCACCATGGATATGCGCTACAACCCCAACGGGTCTGTGCTGGCCATTGAGGGCATTACCAGCCCGGACGGCCGCGTGTTCGGCAAGATGGGCCATTCTGAGCGCAGCGGCGACAGCCTGTACAAAAACGTTACCGGCGACAAGTACCAGCCGATTTTTGAAGGCGGCGTGAACTACTTCAAACTGTAAGACATGCTGTAAGAAAGGAAACCCGACCAATGGCACATGATCGTTATATTTCTCCGTTTTCCACCCGTTATGCTTCCGATGAGATGCAGTATACTTTCTCGGACGATAACAAGTTCCGCACCTGGCGCAGGCTGTGGATTGCGCTGGCCAAGGCTGAGCAGAAGCAGGGCCTGGACATTACCGATGAACAGATTGCCGAGCTGGAAGCCCACAAGGATGACATCAATTACGAGGAAGCCACTGCCCGCGAAAAGCTGGTGCGCCACGATGTCATGAGCCATGTTTACGCTTACGGCCTGCAGTGCCCCAAGGCAAAGGGTATCATCCACCTGGGTGCTACCAGCTGCTATGTTGGCGATAACACCGATGTTATCATCATGCGCGAAGGCCTGCAGCTGGTGCGCAAAAAGCTGATCGGCGTGCTGGCCAACCTGGCCGATTTTGCCGAGCAGTACAAGGATATGCCCTGCCTGGCTTACACCCACTGCCAGCCCGCCCAGCTGACCACCGTTGGCAAGCGCGCTACCCTGTGGATGAACGAGTTCTACATGGATCTGCAGGAGATTGACCACCAGATCAGCCAGCTGGCTCTGCGCGGCGTTAAGGGTACCACCGGCACCCAGGCCAGCTTTATTGAGCTGTTCAACGGCGATTCTGCCAAGGTCAAGGCAGTGGAAGCCGATGTGTGCGCCCAGATGGGCTTTGACAAGGTTGTGCCCGTCTGCGGCCAGACCTACAGCCGCAAGGTGGACTACAATGTGCTTTCCGCCATTGCCGGTCTTGCCCAGAGCGCCATGAAGATGGCCACCGACATCCGCCTGCTGGCCAACTTTAAGGAGATGGAGGAGCCGTTTGAAAAGAACCAGATCGGTTCTTCCGCCATGCCGTACAAGCGCAACCCCATGCGCTGCGAACGCATCTGCGCGCTTTCCCGCTACCTGATGGTGGATGTGCTGAACCCCGCCATCACCGCCGGCACCCAGTGGTTTGAGCGCACGCTGGACGATTCCGCCAACAAGCGCATCGCCATGGCTGAGGGCTTTTTGGCCGCTGATGCCATCCTGAACATTCTGCTGAATGTTTCGGACGGGCTGGTGGTTTATCCCAAGGTTGTCCGCAGCCGCGTGATGGCTGAGCTGCCGTTCATGGCCAGCGAGAACATCATGATGAAAGCCGTCAAGAAAGGCGGCGACCGCCAGGAGCTGCACGAGCGCCTGCGCGAGCACGCCGTGGCCGCTGCCGCTGTGGTCAAGCAGGAGGGCAAGCCCAATGATATGATTGCCCGCGTGGAAGCTGACCCTGCATTCGGTCTGACCCGCGAGGAGATCGAGGCCGAGCTGAGTCCCGAAGATTTCACCGGCCGCGCCCCGCAGCAGGTGGAAGAGTTCCTGGCCGAAGTTATCCGTCCCGTGCTGGACGCCAACAAAGAGGATCTTGGCCAGCATGTGGAGCTGAATGTTTGATTTATTTGGGCTTGAGGAATTATAAGATTACGATAGCATCATGATTGGATGAATAAGCGAAAGGCTGCTTCTTCGGTTGAAGGAGCAGCCTTTTTGAGTTTTAGGGGGATTATATTCCATCATACATCACGGCGGGATGAGGGCATTCCGCCCTACCGCACCGTAAATGATTCATGCTTCAAATCTCCCCCGCCGCCACATCGCCGGATTCTATGCATTGGGCAAGAGCGGTCTCATAGGGGATATCCCGCTGGATCATGGTCACATTATAGGTGGCAAAATGGTAGCCGTTTGCTTCGCAGGCGGCTTTTATTTTTTGCAGGGCAGGCTGGAAATCCGCGCGCTGGGGCTGCGATGTGGTTTCAATCGTGACCCACAGTTTGGCCGGTATATGCTGCAAAATGTCTTTTTCAAACGGGGCGTCCAATGGCAGCCACTGCTGGTATTCCATGCCCAGATCAAAGGCATTTTTCCCTGATTCATACGGCAGAATCACCATCACGCATTGCTGCGCTTCATCGTATGGAATGTCATATTCCGGCAGGGCATCGACCAGGGCCGGTGCCAGGTCAGCCCGCGCTTCCTCGTCCATGCGCCATGCAGTGTTGAGCCGGGCATCCACATACTGGGTGTGGTCAACGGTAGGGGTATCGCTGGTAAAGAGCCAGAAACTCGTTTCCACATAGAACCGGGTATCCCGGCTTTGCTGGGATTGCACGCCGACTGTATAGCAGAATCCCCGCATCGAACCTGCGTTTTCTGCCGTAAAAGTCTGGTCCGGGTAAAGTTTTTCCGCAAACTGTATGGCCCGGTGCATGGCCCAGCGCTCGCTGATGGGGTCGCCGTTGATGCAGTCAAAGGCCAGCAGCACCAAAGCAATCAGCACCGCCGCCAGAATGCCTGCCATCTTCCGCTTACTTTTCACTTTCATGTTTTTTCTCTCCTTTCCCGCTGGCATAGTTCAGCAGCCAGCCAATCAGGCAGCCAACGCCGCACAGCCCCAGCATAAAAACGCTGTACACAATTAGGGTGACCGGGTACTCCATCAGGGTGGCCCCATACTGCCAATAACGCACGAAGGTCCGCAGCAGCGCGCAAAGGGCAATGCCCTCCCCCACTGCCATCAGCAGCTTCCACATCTGGGGGTCCTGATACACGGCCGCAGCACACACAAACGGGAAAATCAGGATGATCCAGTTGGAATGTTCGCCGTAACTTGTCAGCACCCCAAAGCCCATGCCCAGCGCTGCAAACATCAGCAGGCCGGTATTGTATTTGTGGCGGATCTTTTGCAGCAGGCGGGCATCATCGGGTACGGGCAGGCTTTGTGGCAGGGCCTGCCCGCCGCCCGCCTGCCACAGGGTGCGGCATTCCGGGCAGGTTTGCAGGTGGGCTTTTACCAGCGCTTCACTTTCCGGGCTGGCAACGCCATCCTGCACCAGCGGGATCAAATCCCGGCAGACCGCACAGGGAATTTCGGTTTCTGCTTTTCCCTGTTCTGCTTGCCGGTTTGTTTCTTTTTCTTGCGTCATTCGTCGTATCCCTCCTTTTGCAGGGTTGCTTTCAGCCAGGCGCGGGTACGGTGCTCCACCACCCGCGCGGATGCTTCGGTTATTTGCAGTTTTTGGGCAATTTCCTGGTACGAATACCCCTGCGCCCGCAGGTATACCACGCTGCGGGTGCGCTCGTCCTTTTGCTGCAGCAAAGCCTGCACGCGGCGCAGTTTTTGGCGGGCGGCGGTGGTTTCGGTCAGGGCATCATCGGTTATGTAGCGTTCCATCAAATCGTCCAGGCTGACGGACTGGTGCCGCCTGCGCAGGCTTTCCAGCCAGATATTGCGTGCAATGCCAAACAGCCAGGTTTTTACCTCGCACTCTCCACGGAAAGTGGGCAGCCGCTTGATGACTCGCACAAAGGTTTCGCTCAACAGGTCTTCCGCCTGCACAGGGTCGTGGGTCAAAAAGCAGAGGTAGCGGTACAGATCCATCCGGT
>OHCF01001114.1_pt1 | contig 11136 bp, 24 predicted proteins | sample 1577511 | NCBI WGS metagenome assembly OHCF01 (sample SAMEA3879568, study PRJEB24766) | human gut metagenome | biome: human-associated habitat; feature: feces | place: USA | collected 1985/1987 | reverse complement strand
TCAATATATTTCAGTTTCCATTCCAGCGCTTCTTTCCCTGTAAAACCCATGACAAGCAGAGAAAATCCGTCTCGGTTCATAAGGTACTCTTTATATGCCCTTCCGCGTTCTGTTTCATAATAGCTTTTAATAAACATAGATTTCACCAGCGAATTTTCGCTGATGAGATTTTCTATTGCCTGAGTAACGTGCTGATGTTGTTTATCAAATCGTTCTGCTATTACTCTGCTACTAACAACGGCTTGCTCTTTGCGTTCAAAAATCATTAAGTTATTTTTCATGTTTTATTCTCCTTATTTTTATTTGCAGCTGTGGAGAACGAGCCGCATTATTTTTTAATGCAATAATAAAAGCCCACGCATTGCGCAGGCTTGGATATTCCGGCTAGCAGGGATTAGGCTAGCCTTTTGCAAGAAAAATATTGAGAAAAAAATTTGAATCAGCGTTCAGGCTCTCGCGCCCGCTCGCTGCATATAAGGGGATGGCTTCCCCGTCCCGCTATCGTGCGGCGGGTACTTGCATCCCCTGTTCAGCGACCTGCACATGGTACGCATCGTTGAGAGGCGCATACAGGTCTGTATCATCCGCTGTCTTGTACCCCGCAAGCGGTAAGCAGCAGAAAATAAGCATTTTTGCGGCCAACAGGAGTTGCACCTGTTCACACAATCTAACCGCCATGCTTGTGTGTCTCTTTGCCGCATATATGCCGGGGTTCCCCGCCCGGCTTCGGGATAGGAGGTTATGGAGGTTTCTCCTTGGCTTTTTGCCTGTTTACATTATAGCACAGAATAATATTAACATTCTATAACATGATATTTGACAATGCATACCCATGAATTCTGCACGTATGGACATACGAATAATGCATTTCAACTGCTATTTGCTCTAAAGTAAGCCCATTTATGTATTTCCGTCTAAGCAGCCTTCTCTGGGTATCGTCCTGCACCGTGCCGATTGCCCGCTCAATCTCTATACGCACCGCGGCCAGCTGGTTGATCTTATCTATGAGCGATTCCCGCAGCTCTGCAACCTTGATTGCCCCCGTCTGCACTTTGTCAGAACCCTTCCCCCCACTCGGGACAGCAGACCATGAAGCTGTTACTTTCTGCGCCTTGCTTTCCCAATAGGCGATCTCTTCCCTGATGTCCTTTTCCTCTGCCAGGATTTCCAGGTACCTGCTGAGAAACTCTTTCTTTTCTTGGCTTGTCAATCCGAAACCTCCCTTTCTTCCACGCCATGCAGTCTTTTCCCCGATGGTGACGTATATCTGTAACACAGATAATCCCCCGGCACTGGTTTTTTCAGCTTCTCACAATACAAAAACGGCATACTGCTCCGAAACCGCTGGTATTTCACATATCCCACAATGTTCCCGCCGTACTGGCAGTTCCCGCACATCTCTACCATCCGCTTCCCCTCCCGGTTTAGCTTTTGGCATTGTGTGCGGGTTTATGCGTTATTCCCTTCAAAATATTCCATTGCCGCTTCCCGTGCGTGCTGCAAAACGAGAAACTGCTCTTCGCTCCCTCCTGTGTCCGGGTGCGCTGCCTTAACCAGTTTTTTAAACCGCTTTTCCACTTCATCCGGACCGGAAGGGATCTCTACAAACTGCAGCAGCTGGAAACACACCGGAATCCGCTTTGCCTCCGGCAGGTATTTCATGCCGGCTACCCATGTAGACAGGTCGTATATCCCCCGCTCTACCATCCGCGCCAAATCTTCCAAAGATAACACTACCTGCGCAAACACATCTGACCCATACTGGATGTTTACCCCATGCGCTTTTGCGTTGTCTACGCTATGGCAGAACCGATAGGGCTGTCCTTTGTATGTGAACGATACCCAGCATTCCCTGCGGCTCCAGTCGTAGTCATATTCTTCTATTCCTAACCGTGCCATGACTTTTTCCAGCTTTGCTTCATACGTTGCAGGCTCTGCGTATTGTTTCGCCATATAATCCCTCCTATTCTTGGTATAGCTTTGTAAAGCTTTTCGGCAAAATCTGTTTGACCCGGCGTGACAGTATTTCATCTGCAACTTCGTCCGCCTCAAATCCCCCGTATTCTTCCAACAGTTCGGTATAGCGGTCGAAAACTCTCAGAAACCTTTCCTCGCCAACCCCCAGAGCATCATTCAGGGCAACGATCATAACCCACTGCACCTTTTCAAGGCTTCTGCGTGTCTGTCGTTCGGCTGTTTCCCCCATTGCTTTCTTTTCCCGCTTGCTGTATGGCCGGATATATCTGGATTTCATTTGACTTCCTCCACTGCTGACTGACGCAGCCAATCCAGTAAACACTTGTAGCAATTACATTGATCCGATTTATCGCAGGGAATATCCGCCATGCCCATTTCATTAGGGCACATCAAATTCGCTGCTAATTCCTCATCGCTCATGGCCCGAATCATATCTGCGTTTGTCATTTCCTATCCCTCCTCATACAGTCGATCGTACTCCTCCGGCGTGATAATCCGGCAATCTGATTCAGAAAATATTTCATCTAAGCAGATAAGTTTTAGCACTTCGTTGACATCGAGGTTAGCGATGAGTTGCTTGTACTTGTCCTCAAATTCTTCATCCGGCACCATCCCCAGCGATAAGCTCATCCTTCCAGGGCATGAATTACCCTCCTCATCCTCTGCCAGGCCGTTGATCTCCATGCAAATTCTTAGTTCACGCATTATCATCCCTCCAAATCCATTTTGCACCCACAGTTGGGGCAGAAGTGATACACATCACACACTGATTGGTCAAGTGTCCACCATCCGCATTTCGAACATTTTAGCATACCATACGTGTTTATCGTCTGTGGCTCGTATTCCCACACCCCATGCCGAACAGGGGCAACGTCAGCGGCGGGTTTTATCTTCTCTATTGTTTTTAAAGCATATTGGAAACCCTTGTAATAGCTTGCTGGCATTGCTGACATATCCTGATACTTGTTTTTAAGCAAATCCAATATCGCTTCCCTCTTTATGTACTCAGCCATAACTCTCACCACCTTCTTTCATCTACTCGCACATACTTGTGCTGATTGAGCCAATAAGACGGGCAACCACCTAACAACATGTAGCGGAACCAGTCATTTTGCCTATTTGCATTTCCACACCCAAAACCGACCCCATAAAGACAAGTAGAACAATTTTCCGGAATCTTTTTTGTTTCGTAAACTTCAATCATCATTCATCCTCCTGTTCCATGCGCATTCGCTACAAAACATTGTGCCTTTTTCCTGTAAATAATCCCGCTCACACCTGCTGCAAATTTCAGACAAAGCAGCATCCCGCTCACGCTTCACCTGTTCTAATTCGGCCTTTGCTTCTGCCAACTCCATTGCCAAAATGAGACTTCTTGCTGCTTCTCCATCCATCTGTAAAGGCTGCATTTTTTCGAGCATGGAATTTTTAGAACAAAGTTCTTCTACTCCCTTCTCCAGTTCTTTTATTGTTTTTTCTCTTCGGTCAAGTTCTTCTCTTTGTTGTTGTACTGTTTTACTTGCCTTGTACCAGTTTTGTCTCATGACTTCTTCATTCTTTCTTAATGCCTCATTCTCTTTGATATCATCCTGTCCAATTAATACAAAACCTCTTTCAAATAAGTCAAGTAGTTGTTCTGCTGTAAAACCCGTTATTATAGTTATTTTAGTATAAAGTTCATCCAGTTCTAACACACGTTTATATAAATAATCTATATTTTTCATCGTCTTTCCCCTCCCAATCTTCGCAGGAATCTGCGTAGTCCGTCCAGTCTGCGCAATACTCGCTGTCTATATTGGTGCAGACAAAGCCCTCGTCTATGTTTTCATACCAGTGCCATTTGCATGTCCCGCAGCATCGCTGCATTCCCTATTCCCCCTTTATAGAAACAAACTGGTCTGCTCACATAAATTCCCTAACATTTTTTCTTTTGCATTTTTGTATGCCTGCTTATCAATTTCAAATCCATAGCTATTACGTTTAAGTTCAAAAGCCGCCCGCAAAGTGCTCCCGCTCCCTGCACAAGGATCTATCACTACATCACCCGGATCTGTAAAAATTTCGATGAATCGTTTTAACATCGTTACCGGCTTTTGGGGCGGGTGAATCTTGGGGTATTCATTTGTGCTGTCCCGTTTCCATTCAAACCAGTTAAAAACCATTTTCCCATTGTTATTGAACTTTGGAAGCTTATCTCTATACAGTACTAGCCCGTATTCGGTTGCGCCTACGATTTTCATGTTTGCCTTTAGCACCTGCGCACTGTAATTTTTCACAAAGATCAATGGAATATGGTGCTTAAACCCATGCTTTTCAGCATATTGCAGCACAATAGGAATCTGCTCAAATGCACAAAATACAATCATTGCAGGGGCTTTTCCTTTTTCTTTCGGCTCCTTTATCAGCAGACGATTACAAAAATGAAAATATTCTGCAATATTAAAATTAGAATCTGTGCGAAAAAAGCTTTTCCCGGCTTTTGCGCTCTCTCCTTTTTTGTTATCCCCACCTATGTACCACTCAGGGTTAGAAGCATAGGCGTTTGATCCAAGGTTATATGGAATATCTGCTATTACAAGCTGCGCTTTTGGTATGTTGTATCTCTTATAGTTTTGGAAATTATCGCAATATAACTCCGCTTTTATTGGCCTTGTGCCTTGCATTCCTTATTCCTCCAATCTTCTCTTACTCACCGCGATGCAGACCGGATCTATCCCGCTCCCGCGAATCTGTGTATATATATTTTTTCTGCATGGCGTCTCCTTTCATGGGTTCGCCTCATAAAACGCCTGAGCAAATCCAGGCGGTGTGATGGCTCTGAAATCAGCATCGGTTTTCGGTCTGGCCCACGCAAGCTGAGGAATAAGAGGCTGTGCCGATTTGTGTAGATATGCAAAATTCGGCTTCCCTCTTCCCGGCCTTGTGTATAGGGGAAGCTTGTCAGGTACGTCCTCCCATCTCTCATATAGCTTTTTCGGAGGTGTGAATTTGCCCCAAAGTTCGGTTCTCTTGGTCCATGGGTCCCCGTACTCCCATGGCTGAAAAATCATTATGGACGGGCCCATGTATTCTCGTAGGTGTCCAACAGGGTTTTCCATAGCCCACCATTCAGGATTGCACTTTTCGATAATTCTTAGACAGGCCATAACGACTTTCAGGCCCTCTGCCGGGTTCCGCGCCCTCGCCTCTGCCTTGCAGTTCAAGACCGAAAACTCTGTGCACGGAGGAGCCGCAAGAATGCCGTGGACTTTTTGTGGCGGATCGTAAGTCAGTACATCATAGTCCGGTAGGGTTATGTTTCTAACGTCGTAACCACCCTCCACATACGGCCTCGACCAACTGCCGGAACCTCCGCATAGGTCAAGTATGATTTTTTTCTCGCTCACCGCATCTTTCCCGCTCCTGTGGATCTGCGTGACATCTCCAAGATGCTTCATCATATCCTCCTAATCAAACCGCGCTGTCCGCGTATGGTATGGGTTTGGCACCTTTTCTCTGGACAATCCGCACTTTCCCGGATGGTTCCGGCACCTGCTGCGGCACAAATCCCGCCTCCGGCAATAAAAGCAGCATCTTGATCCCCTGATATAATCACAGTTGAATACTGTGCAGTATAGCTCTTTCATCCTCGCTTACCTACCTTTTCCCTATCCGGATAGATGTAATCCAAAAACATCACCGCTCCATTAAACTTGACCCGGTATATTTCCAGATCTTTTGCAGTCACGTACTTCCTGCCGAACCGGTCTTTCATCTTGTCCCATACCGGCCAGGGGACAAAGAAACAATCATTCTGGATTCCGGCGCAGACCGCCGCAATCGCCCCCATCTTCCAATGACCGGCCAGCGCGTCCATCTGCTCTTTGGTCAGCACTTCCCGTTTCATCCGGTCTGTGGTGGTGTATTTCGCTTCAAATACAACCGACTGCCCTCCCGCCATCGTTCCTTGAAAATCCGGCTGCGCCAGCGCCGTAAACCTCCCGGCAAAAGTCCCTCCTGCTCCCTTGCTGGTTACCATAAACGGCTCCGGGATTTTCTCCACCCGCGCCCGCCCCAGTTCGGCATAGATCAGGCAGGCTGTTTTGATGCATTGTTCAAAAATATGCCCCTGTGCATTGTTGACCTTGTTCCTCCACTGCTGCTTTGCTTTCTTTTCGTCATATGCCACCGGCTATTCCTCCCCCGCTCCGGAGAGGACTTCCCCGGTTTCGGAATCCACGGAAAGGCTTATCTGTGTTTCCTCTTCCTGCGGCCTGATCACAGACGCGCGCATTTTTTCATATTCCGTCCCCGTGCGGATTCCTTCCTCAATGCGCTGCAGGTCTTCTGCGATTGTTCCCACGGTTACCGGGAAAACCACTGCCTGCAGCAGAAAACCGGCTTTTATCACCACATATCTTTGCCCGGACGGCGTGACCCGCTCGTAAAACTCCATCACTTCGGATGTATCCATGACCGGCGCGAGATATTTGCTGTCAATCAGGATGACCCCATGACTGGATCGCAGGGCTTTCAATACCTTTCCTGACTGGACAATCTGGATTTTCTCCTGTTCCATCAATTTTTCCGAAAAATCCGTGTCTCCGAAGTTGATCTCTTCCGGCAAATCCTGCTCTTTTATAAACCAGTCGTCCCGCTGTTTCTCCGGGATGTCAAAAATGGTCATGATACTCTGCGCATCCAGTTCCGGAACCCCGTCCAATGGATAGGCCGTGCTTCCATCCCCTATATACTGCATGACGGAATACTCTTCCCTTTTGGTATACAGATAGATCACTTTCGATTTTTTGCAGATCGCTGCGATGCTCTTGATTTTCATTTTCTTCCCTCCATCTTTCGCAATCGCGGCATATATTTCAAATCCCATGTATATGGTTCCGTTTGGCAGTATGGATGGAACGGGCACCCTTTGCAGGCTGTATCCCAATCCCGGGAATCACATATCCCCCTCAGGATATATGCCGCCCGCTTAACAAGGCGTTTCTGCCGGGCCCTCATGGAACGTTTCCCGGCTGTTTTTGGGGCCGGTTTCACTTTGACTTTCAACTTCTTTTCCTCCTTCGGTCTAAATCTGCATCTTTTCCCGCCTGCGCTGTCGGTCTATCCGGATCAGACCGTATCTCTGATACCGAAGACCTGTCACAGAACACACCCCGTTTTCTATCGGGAACGACGGATCAAAAACATATCCTTTCGGCGGCTTCGGCTCCCGCCTCCACTGGCTGGCTTTCACTTCCTTTACTCTCTCTTTCGGCTTGACCAGGTTCCGCGAGCAGTTCCAGCGCTTTCCCCCCATCGCCCGGAATGTCTTGCTGGTCTGCTTGATGATGTATTTCGCCAGGTCTTTATACTGCCCGTCCGACCACAGCGGCACACAGTAGACCGTCCCCAGTTTGACCCATGTTTTCTTTCCGTCCTCCCCGGTTACCTGCCGCTTCCATTGCTTTGTGAAAAAAGACAAGTCCGCTTTATTCACAATCACGTGAAAGTGGATCGCCCCCCGTTTCCCAGTTTCAACGGCCCATATGTACCGCAGTTCTATCCCTGCCTTTTTTGCCTCGTACTGCATCCGCCGCCAGTACCGCCGCATTTCTTCCACCGCTTCTTTCCAGTTCGCCGGGCGGGTGTGTTTGAAATACCGGTATATCAGGTGATAATCATCGTCCTGGAAATTGGCGTTGATGAGCTGCCGCAGCCTCCGTTCCGCCAGCCGCTGGTTGTTGCGGATGGTAGATTCCGGGGTCTTTCCGATATTTTCCATCCGTGGAATGGAAAGACCATATCTGGAAGACTGCGTTTTATAGATTTCGATGGTATCACCTGCAACCACAGTCTTTTGCAGGTACTTTTTCGGCCTTGCCACACACAGCCCCCCTTCGTCGTAAACTTAATAGGTATATGAGCGTTCGAAAGGGCTTTGGTATGCCCTTTTCCCATGCTGTACCCTTGCTTTTTATCCGGGGCTGTGCTATACTAAAGATACGCCGAAATAATTGGCGATTTTAGAAAGCTTGTCTACAGATAAACTTTTAATTCTTCCTGCTTTGTAGTCTGAGAGGGCCGATCGCGGAACCCCAGATTCTCGGCACATAGTAGTGATGTTAGTCCCGGCGGATTTGCACAAGTCTTCTATTCTGGCATACAAATCATCCAATTATAAACCCTCCATATTGGGCACAATGCTAAAATTGCGAAATTTAGTAATATGTTATTGACTTTTACTAAATCTAGCAATATAATGAGCATGGGCCAACGAAATTTAGTAATTTACGTGTTGCATCTTTAGTATATTGCTATTTTCCGTAACAGTCAATACAAAAAAGGGAGGTTTTATTAAAGTGCCTAAGTTTTGTGATTTTGGTAAAGAAATCAAAAAGAAGCTTGTAGATATTGACCAATCGCAGGAATGGCTAATTTCAAAAGTAGCCAACGACACAGGTAAATATTTTGATAGCGGGTATCTCCATAGAATTCTACGCGGCGAAATCGCAACACCTGGAATCGTATCCAGTATCTGCAAAATTCTTGATATCCCAGCACCTAAACAGTAACACAAGATAAGTCCAATAAACAGGACTGATAATGAACAGAGCGGGAGAAAAACCGCCCTCCAAACGGAGAGCGGGAAAGGGGGTGAAAAATATGAAAGTAAACTCAGAGACAATATGTGCATACAGCAAAAAGCCCCTTTGCCCAAAATGCAAAGGAGCTGTCTATGAATGTGACCCTTTCAAAAATACACCATGCCGAAAAACTTTTTGCGGCGAGTGTGGCTATACAACTCAAATAGAATATGCAAAAAACGTCCGCCCGTTATGTCCGCGCAATCTGCTTATAGAGGCAAAATCCCTTTTATAGAAGATACCCATTCCAAAAGATTTTTAATGTTTCTCTGGAAAGTTTGTTCGCAGTAAACCAAAGCGTCATAGGTAAGACAAATATCATTGGCAAGGCAATCACCTAATGAAAATTTGATGCATCCTGCGCGGGACAACTCAAAGCATAAATCTGTCACATCATCTACAGACATATTTGGAAGATATTTGTTTTGAATTTCTTGCGAATCGCCAAAATAATTAGCTTCTGTGCGGCCTTTGCCCTCCTCTCGCCTAGAAAGGTAAAGAGCATACATAAGCTTTAGAAGGTTTTTGGATTCTGATGTAATATCAAATTCTATCACAGAACGGTACCTCACAATTTATTTTCATTTAAACAAAGAATACCATTCGGGTCACTGTAGGTCAAGAAAAACGAGCAGAACAAAGCGGGATAGGGAAGAGAGGTGAACGGGGTGAACATCTATGAAGCCGTGCAAGCATGCTCGGTAAAGTACCCGTTTATGACACGAGCTGCATGGCGCAAAGTAGTGAGTACAAAAATTGAAGATTCCGTTAAAATTCAGCCAACCGAAACGCCGGAAGGGTGTCTGTTCTATGGTTTATCACAAAAGGCCCCTATCCCTGGGTGGCAACCTAGGAAAGAGGATCTTTTAGCAACAGACTGGATGGTTGTGATGTGAGGAGGAAAAATATATGTCAAAAAATTTAAAATATTTCCGAAAACTGAAAACCCTTATGTTTGACAAAGAAGTTGATCAGACATATATTGCCGAAAAGGCTGGCAAGTCGATAGGATATATTTCTAACCGATTTCAAGGCAAACTGCCATTCAGCATGGACGATGTGTATACCATCATAGAAATCTTGGAAATTCCACAAGAGGAGGCCCTTACATATTTCCCCAAAGGCGGAATTTCAGAAAAGAAAGGAGCGAAAACGGTATGATCGCATTTATAACCTTATGCATGGTGGTATTGCCAGGGCTGCTGTTGGTGCTTGTATGCGGATTGATAGAGTGGCTGATCGGTAAGCTGGACAAGCAAGACAAGCTGCTGGGGTGGTATGCCGGGGACACGCTGGGGAATGCCCGGACGGTCAAAGAAGCTCAAAGGAGGAAAGCAGGATGAAATTAACCCTGGAAAAAGCAAAGGCAATGATGGGGCAAAACAATAACGGCAATCTAGATCTGAGCAATACCAAGATCACCGCACTGCCTGACAATCTGACCGTAGGCGGAAATCTGTATCTGAGCGGTACCGGGATCACCGCACTGCCTGATAACCTGACGGTAGGCGGCTGGCTGGATCTGAGCGGTACCAAGATCACCGCACTGCCTGACAATCTGACCGTAGGCGGCGGGCTGGATCTGAGCGGTACCAAGATTACCGCACTGCCGGACAACCACGGAATAGATCGGAATCTGTATCTGAGCGGTACCGAGATCACCGCACTGCCGGACAACCTGACCGTAGGCGGCGGGCTGTATCTGCGCGGTATCAAGATTACAAACCCTACTGTAAAAAGATTGCGTCATGGTGAATATGTCCCCGGAAAGTACCTGTACGCAGATAGAATCCTGACGCACATCAAAAAGAAAAAGAAAATCGGGGAATATACCCTTTTTATCGGGAAAATCCCAAACAGGCACGTCATATTTGACGGAAAACACTATGCGCATTGCCGCAACTTCCATGAGGGGAGAAAGGATCTCCGGTTTAAAGCTGCGAAGGACAGAGGAGCAGATCAATACCGGGGGATTTCACTGGACGATTCTTTCACTGAGGAAGAGTTGGAGACCATGTACCGGATCATCACAGGAGCCTGCCAGCAGGGGACGCAGGCGTTTGTTGACGGATTAAAAGAGCGGAAGAAAAGGCGCACGATCCGAGAAACCTTTGAACTGACAGAAGGGCAGTACGGGGCAGAAGAGTTCCGGGCGTTTTTCGAGGGAGCGAATGAATGAACAAACCAAAAAGCCCATGCGTGCAGGATTGCCCGAACCGGACGGCCACCTGCAAAATCAGCTGCCCGAAGAATCAGGCATACGAAAAAGAGCTTTTCATATGGCGGGAAGAACGGGCGCGGCAGATTCGGGGAGAGCAAGACTATTCGGCGCATTTTGTGCGGCTTTCAGAACGGCGAAGGAGGAAATCAATATGATGGAGCCGGAGGTATGCCGTAGGCGTGACTGTGAGCATTGCCCGTTTCCGGACTGTCGGACAGATACCATCACCAAAGAGGAAACAGCGTGGTTAAAAAAGATCAACCGGATTTTGACGCCGCCAGTCAGAAAGAAGGGAACGCCATGCGGCATATGAAA
>OHCF01001113.1_pt1 | contig 11137 bp, 8 predicted proteins | sample 1577511 | NCBI WGS metagenome assembly OHCF01 (sample SAMEA3879568, study PRJEB24766) | human gut metagenome | biome: human-associated habitat; feature: feces | place: USA | collected 1985/1987 | reverse complement strand
CAACCAGAAAAAATCGAAATTGATGCAAACGAAAGGGCAGTTAATGAAAAGTCTCAATACTGCTTTTTCGTTTGCACCACCTTCGATTCTTTCCTTAACGATTTGCAAATTTCTTTCTCTCATAATACCACACTTTTTTCATCATAGATACAGCTATTTCTGCTTCCGAAATTCTTCTAGTATTTTTTCCTCCCTTTCTCGTTCCTCGCAATATTTCCAGAAATCGTCCAAAAATTCATCGACAGATTTTTCCGGTGCTTCTGTCGGTTCAAGTTCTTCCAGCCTTTTTACAATTTTTATAACTTCCTCGGCATCAAATTCCTCATCGGTTGCTACCAACGTATAATAGTCAAGTTTTTCTTTCAGCATATCTATTTCTTTTTCCTTATTCATGCCAAAGTCCTCCCTTCACTATATACATGACAGTTTTCGACAAAATCTTACAAATTATTTTGGAATTGTTTTCTTCTATTTGTCCTTTTTCGGTGGAAATTCCATCTTAAATTTATACTGTAATCCCTTGATTTCTTTACCGTCCTTCGTGTAAGAAAACTCCTCTATCCTCTCTGGAATCAAATAAGCATCGTAGCTGCCTTTCTTGCCCTTCAGACCTTTTACAAGTATCTTTTTCCCTTGAAGCAGGCTCTTGACCTGTGTATCGGAAAGTGTTACCCCAAGTGCCTTGCCGACATTCATGCCACATTTCCCGGTACAATACGCTCCGAATTTTCCCTTGACTACATCAGCACCACACTTCGGGCATTTGCCTAGCACTTCTTGTCCACCCTTGCCTGTGCCAAACATGGCTTTATGTTCATCACTAACGCTGTGATAGGTCTTTACAAGATCAGTTACCATTGCTTCAATACCTGACATAAACTGTTCTGCAGCAACTTCTCCTTTGGATACAAGAGTAAGCTCATTCTCCCAGTCAGCGGTCAGTTTCGGAGATTTTACTACATCCGGAAGTATCGTGATCAGCTTCATTCCGTCCTCTGTCGGGATCATCTGCTTTTTCTCACGTTTCACAAATCCGTCTTTTACCAACTTTTCTATGATATCGGCTCTGGTGGCAGGTGTGCCAAGTCCTTTTCTCTCCACCTCATCACCCATATCCTCTGCTCCGGCTCGCTCCATTGCCGACAAAAGGGAATCTTCAGTATAATGCTTCGGTGGCTGTGTGAAATGCTCGGAAACCTTTGTCTGCTCCACTGCAATCATCATGCCCTCACGAAGCTCCGGCAGCTTCTTTTCTTCCTCGGCATCCGATTTATCCTCTGTGGTCTTATAGGAATTTTTGAAGAAATCATCAAATTCCTTCCATCCATTTTTCCATACTTCCTTACCGGATACCTTAAACACAATCTCGTTGCAGGTAAGCTCTGCCTTTGTGGAATTATAAATGTGCTTCTCCCCGGTTGCACACAGCAGACGGTTCGCACATAATGAAAGGATCTTCATTTCACTCTCAGGAATCACCTTTAAGTCCTGCTTGATGATCTCCATGGTAGGAATGATTGCGTGGTGGTCCGTCACTTTCTTGCTGTTCAAAATTCTTTTAATATCTGGATTGAACATGATATTCTGCTCAAATAACAGAGAATTGAAAATCGCTTCGATCACATTTTTTGCAGTACCTTCCATGTCATCGGAAAGATACTGGCTGTCTGTTCTTGGATAAGTTACTAACTTTTTCTCATAAAGGCTCTGCGTATATTCCAATGTCTGCTTGGCAGTAAAACCAAACAGACGGTTTGCATCCCTCTGGAGTGTTGTAAGGTCATAGAGCTTCGGCGGTGCTACCCACTTTTCTTCCTTTACCACGGAAGTGACAAGAGCCTGTCCGTTTTCACAGGCTCCTGCAATCCTCTCTGCTTCCGTTTTATCACTGATATGCTCTGATACCGCATCCAGACCATTTCCCATGATGTGAGCCATATAATAGGCTTCTTTCTTGAAATTCATGATTTTACTTTCACGATCCACCAGCATGGCAAGTGTCGGTGTCTGCACTCTGCCAACCTTCAATGCCTTACCGCCATATAATACCGTAAAAAGTCTTGTCCCATTGATACCCACAAGCCAGTCTGCTTCCTGCCTGCATAATGCTGAATGATACAAGTTATCATAGTCGCTGCCTGGGCGAAGATTATGGAAGCCGTCACGGATAGCACTTTCCTCCATGGAAGAAATCCATAACCGCTTCATCGGTTTTCTGCACCCTGCCATGTTGTAGGTCAGGCGAAAGATCAGCTCACCCTCCCTTCCAGCATCGGTAGCACATACAACGGCATCTACCCTGTCATCATGCATGAGCTTTTTCAAAATCTGATACTGTGCTTTTGTATCACTTTTCACTTCATGCTGCCATTCCTGCGGAATGATCGGAAGGCTCTCATAGCTCCATTTCTTCCATGCTTCCTCATAGCTTTCCGGCTGTGCCAGTTCTACCAGATGTCCCACACACCATGATACCAGATACTCATTGCCTTCCAAATATCCGTCCTTACGCTGTGTGGCACCAAGAACCGCCGCAATGCTCTGTGCCACACTCGGCTTCTCTGCAATTACAAGCTCCATCTCTATTCCTCCCCATCTTCTTCGTCATTCTCGTTGTTGTTATCTTCATTGTCATTCTCGTCTGTGTCTACTGATTCTGTATCATCACCACCATTTATGAATGCTTCGTCGGAATCCTGCTCGGTTTCTTCCTCGTCCTCATAATCGTAGTCCTCGTCAAGCTCGTCCTCATCTTCATCCTCATCAATGAAGTTTTCCTTTTTCTTCTTGGATTTCACAACATATACCACTCCGATCACAGCTACCGCAGCAATGCCCATTAAAATATATGTAAAGCCGGAACCATCTGCCTTTGCGGTATCCTCTTTCGGCTCACTTGTATCTTCCGTGCTATCTTCGGTGCTGTCCTCAACACTTTCTGCTCCCTGTGTTTTCTCTCCTGTGGTATCAGCATTATTGTTTGATAATGCGCTGTCTTTGGTAGGGATTGCAGATTCCAATGCCGCTGAATTTTTCGGAAGTGTCTCGCTGTTATCCGTTGTGGTATTTAACAGGTCATTTTCACTGACTTCGGTAAGGAAATATACCTTTTCATCTTCCCCGTCACGATCAATCACCAGATAAAATACCTTTTCTGATGCAGTCTGGATTGTATAAAATTCCTTGCCTTTTTCAGAAGTCTGGCTGTCACTGCTCTGGTCGGTATCCTTAGAAGTATCTCCCGTACTCGGGGACTGCTTGGCTGATGTTCCTGTACTGCTTGAAGTTGTTCCACTGCCTGTTTGGGAAACAGTATTTCCATTGCTGTCTGTCTTGGTATGGTCTGTAACCTGTGCGGTTGCAGAGCTAGGCTTGGTTGCTGACGCATCCACCGGGAGCTGCTGTGCCGGATCTTTTTCATTGCTGTCCTTGTTTTCCGGATCGGTGTAATACGGATTGGCTGTTTTATAGATTTCTGAGGTATTTCCTGCATTATCCATGGCTGAAATCGTGAAATACTGATATCCTGCATCAAACTGTTGCAGACGGATATTCAAAGCACCATTCGTATGGTCGGTAAACTCATAGCCATTGACATAGATTGCCTTGATACCGGAATCCGTATCATGTGCCTGAATGCTCAAAAGACCGTCGCTGACTGCCGCATTTAAGGTAGGCTTGGTAAAATCAAAACACTTGATATAACGGTTTTTCTCGTAGGTCTTGCCCTTCTGGTCTGTGACCTGCACATAAATAGTGCTGTTTTCGGAAATCTCTATGTACATATCCTCGGTAATATCTGTCCAGCTTCCATTCTGTCCGACTTTCGCCTTTACTGTCTGAACGGTAAAATTACCGGAAACTATCGTATCTTCTACTTTGACTGTCACCTTAGTGGTATCGTTATGCCACCCAGAAGGTGTATTGATTGTGATTTTTACGCTCGGATTGATATAAGCACATTCCTTATAATCCTTTGCACACACCTCACAATCCTCATCCACCGCATACTGACTGCATTTTTCCTTGCAGGTGCATTTTGCGGCAGGCTGTGTTTCTTCAGACGAATCTTCTGTTGTGCCTTCTGTGGAATTTTCCGTCTTTCCCTCTCCGGTATCTGTTCCTGGGTTTTCTTCCCTGCCATTGCCGGGTGTAACTGTATTTTCTGCGTCACTTGCACTTTCCGTTTTCTGCTCGGCAGTATCCTCCGCATGAACCTCTATCGTATTTGTCCTGTTGGCAAAAAATGCCCCAATCGGCATACAAAAAAGTATTGCCGACAGCATAAGGGACACTACCGCCCTAGCCGATAATTTCCTGTTTTTCATTGATTGAAACCTCCTTTTCCTGTTCCCGTTTCTGTAATAAATTTCTGACTTCATCCTCACTGAGCTTGTTTAACATCTGCAAACGCTCCGATGAGATTTTATATTTTCGTATGATCTTCATGGCTTCGGCATCCTCCGCCATCTGTTTCTGTTCTGCAAGGTCTTTTTCCTTTGCCTGTAGCTGTGCTATCTGCTCTCTGACCTTTTTAAGCTGTGAATTGATTCGTTCTACTGACAAAAATAATTCCTCCCTTCGCTAATTCAATCTTCCAAAACCATAGAAATGGCTCTGCCAGTAAGAAGTATTGATTGATGTGTACTGAATTGGATCACCGCAATGCACCATCGTACCGTTTCCACAGTAGATACCAACGTGTGTAACCGGACGTCCTGCATTATAGGTTCCTGTAAAAAATATAATGTCCCCTGCCTTTGCATCTGCCGCTGATACTGGAGTACACTGGTCATAAATGCCCTGTGCTGTGGTTCTTGGCAGGTTATGTACGCCACTGTTTGAAAATACCCAGCATACAAAACCGGAACAGTCAAAACTAGCCGGAGCTGTGCCGCCAAAAGTATATGGCATTCCCAGATACCTGTTTGCTTCCCGCATAAGCGTCTGCACCGTTGCATCGTCATAGGACTCCGGTGGTATCACATTGCCGGTTCCTCCTCCGGTACCGCCCGTTGTTTCCCCATAAATGGTCTGTTCTCCTGCTTCAAAATAAAATAACGGGTTATAATACTCCCCGTTATACAAACACTCGATATGAAGGTGGCTTCCGGTACTGCTTCCTGTATTTCCGCTTTTGCCTATATTGTCACCTTTTTTTACACTCTGCCCTGCGGACACATTTAAGCTGTCCATGTGGGCATATTTTGTGGTATATCCCTTACTGTCCGTAATCACCACATAATTTCCATAATAGGAATCGTAAGTTGCTTCTGTTACCGTTCCATCATGTGCCGCATATACAAACGTTCCTGTCGGCACCGCTATATCCACACCCCTGTGAAGCTCCTCGGCTCCGGTGTTTGGATTTTTCCGGTAGCCATAATAACTGCTGATATAGTAATACCAGTAATAATCAACCGGAGAAGCAAAGACCTGTAAGCCGCCTTTTGTCTCCGTATAGGCTCCAAAAATTTCCGTCTGTTCGCTGTCCATGCGTCCGGCTACAATGCTCTCAAGCGGTGTGACCGTAAGTGTGACACGAAGAATTGTTACGGTATATTCTTCTTCCTCCTCATACTCGTATTCCTCGGTACGGGTAGTCCCGTCCGGATTTGTTACTATTCTGGTTCCGGTCTTTGTGACTGTCCTTGTCCGTGTTTCCTCTACTTCCTCGGTAGTGAGTGAATACATGGCATCAAATAATTCCTGAATCTCACTCTCTATTCCTGCGGCAGTAAATTCCGTATGGACTGCGGAAAGATAACTGATCAGTGTGTACGGATCATGCCCGATTGCACCAAGGTTATAATCGTATTCATCATATCCCGGATAATCAGTTTCAATCCGGTCAATCTTATTTTGCAGTTCCATTTCCTTTTCTGTAAAAGATAAATCTGCTGCATCAATCTCTGCCGGAAGGCTAAGATATGTGCTTGCCATCGTTGTTGTCACAGTTCCGGTAAACATGGAACCGCAGCTTGATAGTGCCGACATGATCATAATGAGCAGAAGTGCAAAAATACCCACTGTGATAATCAGTGTTTTATTTTTCGTGGCAATTTCCTGTAACTTCTTTGCAATCCCGGTTGCAGCATTGGCTGTCTTTGTAAATGTTTCCTTTGCAGTCTTGGCTTCTGCTCCTACCCGCCTTGCCTTGGCATACTCACGCTTGATGCGCTGTTTCTGTAGCTGCCTTTGCAACTGCTTCTTTGGACTGTTGCCCTTTAGATGTGGATTTTCACTGATGAATTTCTCATACTCCAGCTTCATATCCGCTGTAACCTGTTTTTTGTGCAATCGCTCTAAGCGGTCACGCTTTCTCTGTGCCTTGCTCTTGCGGTGATACTTCATATAGTGGTAAATATCCTCGGCTCGCTGTTCCGTCTTGTGTGCGCCCTCCACAGCAGAATTATCCTTTTCTGTCTCTGCAATCTTGCGATGCACAAAATACATATTTTCGGTCTGGAGCTTGTGAACCGCAGTTTTTCCCAGTCCATCCGGTTTAAATGGCTTCTCCACATCCACCGGAACCACAACATACTTTGCTTTTCCGGTCTGTTCATCAAAGACACGCTTCATCTCATACTGCCGCTTTGTCGGCATCTTGTCCTTTGCTTTCTGCAACTTTCGGCGGTTCTTTTCCGACTTATCAAAAGCCTTCTGTACTTTTTTGTCGGTAAATTCTTCCGCCTGCCCCTGCGAAAATGTGGCGTCCTTTGTCTGAAGATCTCCATAATCGGACTGCTTTGCATTTTCTGACTTTGCACGCTCTCTGTGTGCGTGTTCTCTCTGCACACGCCTTTTGTGATATTTTCCTTTTTCCTCAGACCGTTGGTAGGTATTTCTAACGTGGTAATTGTCCTGAAAACTGTCTGCGTCCTCTGTATGGAAATTTGTAGCATTACCGTTTTCCTCATTGATAAAGCTGTTTTCCTTTAAGAATGTCTTTTCCGCTTCGGCTTCCGACTTCTGGACATTGTGACCAGAAGTGTCCTGTTGTTGCTGTCGGTAATATTTTTTCTTATTATTTTTCCTGTATTCTGTCCCAGTATTAAACTCTGACTTCTGGACGCTGTGACCAGAAGTTGCTTTTCCTGTACGACTGCCATGGTTCGCATCCCTTGGCAGATTGCTCACAGGCTTCTCGCTGGCACTAAACTGGTTTTCCACAGAAAAGGTGTTGTCCTGCCTGTGTTCTATATGTTTTACTCCAGTCACTTCCTTATCTTTGGAAAATGTCTCTTTTTCAAATGCCTTTACTGCCTGCTTCTTCTGTCTTTTTTCTGCCATTTTATACTGCGTCCTCCTTCTGCACCGATTCCTCCGGCTTGGTATTCATAATTCTGTAAGTCTTGGTGTCTGTCGGATATTTGTCTACAAATGGAATTACCACATTGTCAAACAGTATCAGACCACTTCCCGGCTCGGAGTTGGTGACATAGGAAAGCTGCTTATCAGAAAGTCCCAGCTTATCAGCGAGAATTGCCTGATCTTTGGCATTCTGATTTAACAGATACACAAAATCGCTGTTACCCAAAATACCTTCAATCTCCTCAGAACGAAGAAAATCGCCCACGTTCTGCGTCAAACCTGTCGGAATACCGCCCCATTTTCTGAAACGCTTCCAGATTTCCACGGAATAAATAGCTGTCTGCTTCTCCTTCAGAAGAAGGTGGAACTCATCACAGTAATAACGGGTAGCAATCTTTCGCTCCCTGTTCTGCGATACCCTGTTCCAAACCGCATCCTGCACGATTAACATACCCAGCTCTTTCAACTGGTTTCCCAAATCTCTGATGTCAAAGCACATGATACGATTGCCGCTGTCTACGTTGGTATGGTGGTTGAAGTAATTCTGGGAACCATGCACATACAGCACAAGGCTGTTTGCGATACGCTCTGCCTTTGGATTTTTGTGTGCTAACAGGGCATCATATAAATCCTCCAACAGCGGCATATTTTCCGGCACCGGATTTTCAAAATACTTGTCATAAATATGACGGATACATTCGTCAATGATGCCTTTCTCATCGTTCTCCAGACCGTCCTTGCCACCTGCGATCAGGTCACATAATGTTATGATAAAATCCGATTTCAGTTTTAATGCTTCCTTATCCCCCTTATGGCTCAACTGAATATCCATAGGGTTCAGATAGTCTTTGGAATTGGTGGCAAGTTTTACCACCTGTCCATGTAGTGCTGCCACAAGAGCAAAATACTCTCCCTCCGGATCGCAGATGATAATATCGTCCTTTGTGATAAGAAAACAGCTTAAAATCTCACGCTTTGCACTAAAACTCTTACCACTTCCGGGAGTACCTAAGATAACTCCGTTTGGTGTACGGAGCCTTTTTCTGTCTGCCATAATCATGTTGTTGCTGAGTGCATTTAATCCGTAATAGATTGCCGGAGCAGGCATAAATAATTCCTGTGTGCAGAATGGTACTAAGATTGCGGTACTCTTTGTGGAAAGGGTACGCTCAATGCCTGTCTCATTGCATCCAATCGGTGCGGATGCCATAAGTCCCTGTTCCTGCAAATACTGTAAACATCTGAGGTCACAGTTTGCCTGCTGAATGATACCGGACACTCTCTGCATTAAGCTCTCCAGTTCCCGCTTGGTTCTGCCATAACAGGTAATAAGGAATGTCATGTTGATCATCTTCTGATTGCTCGTATTCAAATCATCCAGAAATTCCAGCGTATCCTTTTCATAGGTCACAATATCCGTTGGAAGAATATCCATATCGTAGCCGCTCCGGACTGCCTTTTTCTGCTCCTCAATCTTCATCTTCTGGATATTGGAAATGACCGCTTTTAACTTCTTGATTGCCTTTACCGGATCTTCCGTCTGCATGTGCATGGAAATCGTAAGATTAGCATCAATATCCAGAAGATGCTTGATCAGCTCGTCCGTAAACTTCGGTGCGATAATATCCAGATAGGACACACAGCCATACATATTCCCTGACTTAAAGCGGTTCGGATAGCGGAAATCAAATCCCGGCGGTGCAATATAGTCCTTGACCGACTTACCGGATTCTGCCAAATCCTTAAATGAAAAACGGAAAGGCTCCATGGTATCCTGATTAAAATATTCATGCAGGATGCGCAGTCTTTCCTTTCCGTCCAGTCCCCTCGCAAGGGTTCCTATGTTGTTTAAGTTCCGTATGACATCTTTTTCAATGTTGTTAAGGCGGCTCTTGGCTTCCTTGTAGCCGTTGCTTTCTACACCAAAAATCAGATATTTTGATTTGATGATACCGTTGTTGCCCTTTGCCGCCTGCTTCTTTAACATCTCCGTATATTCTTCACGAATGTCGTTAAAATCATCCTCCTGCCACGGAATGTCAAACTGTTCTGTAAGCATCTGCTCGTTGACCTGCCTGTTGAAAAGCACCAGTTCAAACTTCACAGACGGATCAAAATAATTGATGAGCTTGCTGTACTGTGCCAGTATGTCCGCCTGCTCGTCCACTTCCAGAAGCGAATAGTTTATATCAAAAAATTCCACCATCTTTGTATAATAACGGTGGCTGACCTGACAGATACCGTCACGGAACATCTTTTCAAAAGTGATCGTCCTTTGTGCGGTAGTCGGCTTTTCTTTCTCAATGCTCTTTCCCGATAAAATATGCTTTAACTGTATAAGACGCTTCTTTTCTGAAAAGGTAAGACCGCCACTTTTACTGTTGTTCCTGCTATTGCCTTTATAACTGCTTTTTCTGCGGCTTTCCGGTTCTGCCTTTTGCTTTTTCTTCAAGATAACGAACCTCCCTTCGTAATTTTTCTTTTTCTTCCAACTGCTTGTATAAGTTCTCTGACCGGTATGGTCTTATGCCCGGTGTGAGTATCTTCTGCCGGAGCATAAAATACAAAATCTTCTCCGCCGGAAACCCGTTTTTCTCATACATCGCAAAAAAGAAGAACGGAAGCATTGCTCCCATCATAAGAAGTGATGCGGCTGATGTTCCGATCAGTCCCTTGGTTAAAAAATACAAGGGTATCCCGGCTACTGCCGCACCGCTGAAACAGATGATCTGTCTCTTTGTTAAGTTCAGTGCCACTTTTGTCTTGATACCGGACAAATCCTTTGGCACCTGCACGGATATTGCCATATCGTTCCTCCCTTAGTGCGCATTCCAGATAGATTTCGATAATGAACCAGTCTTAAAGAGTGAAAAGCATAAAATAACGGTATATGCTGCCACCGACCAGAGTGCCGTATGCAGGTTGTCGGATACTGCCACACCAGCCACAAGCACTGCATAGATTGCAACGCATACCATCATAAAAAATCCCTGAAATGCCAGAGCACAAAGCCCCTTAAAATAATTGGTTCCTATCGTTCCCCATTCCCGGTTGGTTACGGTTGCACAGGGAACGGGTGCTACTGATACATAAAGATATATTTCAATCATTCGCCCATAAAGAATGACGGTGATAAGGACTGACATGATTTTCATACATAAACTGACGATCATGGTCTCCATTCCCAGTCCCAACAGCTCTCCTATGCTCATTTCCGAAAACTGCTCATTGAACATCGTCTGCAGCGTACTTGAAACATCAATACTGGTTTCCCCGCTGATTGCTGCGGCGGCAGAATTGACGATGTGGCTTCCCACATCAAATACCGCCATTACAATGTCAAAAGTCTTGCTAAGAAGCATGACTGCAATACACGCTTTCATAAAAAAACGGATAAAAATTGCCGTATTGAAGTCATGCAGATTATTCTTGTCAATAACCATGGAAATAAGCTCATAGACGAGTACAAAACTGATGATCATTCCCGCTATGGGAATCATCACATTGTCGGACAAGGTTTTTATCATATCAAAAATACCGGAGTTCCATGTGCTGGGAGTTTTGCTGACCTCCCCTGCAATCGTGCCTACTTTGTCATTGACATCGGTAAACATGGTTTCAAAGTTGGTCAGAACCCACCCCTGCAACAGTTCCTTTATGAATTCAGTAATCTTATCAATGATCCCGCCCATGAATTATGAGAACAGAGTGGTAAGCTGTGGAATTACCGTCTGTGCCACAATGATGATGCCACCGCCACTCATAAGCTGTTTTATGTCTTTTATGAGAAAATATTTGCTCGAAATGAGCCTTGAAAAGATTA
>OHCF01001095.1_pt1 | contig 11239 bp, 10 predicted proteins | sample 1577511 | NCBI WGS metagenome assembly OHCF01 (sample SAMEA3879568, study PRJEB24766) | human gut metagenome | biome: human-associated habitat; feature: feces | place: USA | collected 1985/1987 | reverse complement strand
GGAAAAGGTTCAATTACAGGTCAGGGTGATACTCTTTGCAGGTGCATTTTTTCCATTTCAGGCCGCTGCCGCAGGGGCAGGGATCGTTGCGGCCAATCTTGGTCACGCGCACAGGGGTGGCACCTTTGGCACCAGCCTGAGCCGGTGCGCCTTCGCCGGTGGGCTTGGCAACCTGTTCGCGTTTCGGCTCCTGGTTCTGCTGGCGCACTTCAATGGTCAGCAGCATGTGTACGGCATCCTCGCGGATGGTGGCGATCATTTCGTCAAACATGGCAAAGCCTTCAATGCGGTATTCCACAATGGGGTCGCGTTGGCCGTAACCGCGCAGGCTCATGCCCTGCTTCAGCTGGTCCATGTTGTCAATGTGCTCCATCCACTTGGAGTCAACATTGCGCAGCAGGCAGATACGCTCCAGTTCGCGCATCATGGGGGCACCGTACTTCTGCTCCTTGCTTTCCAGAATGCTCATGCCGCGCTCATACAGCACCTTGGCAACATCCTCGCGCTTCAGATCATTCAGCTGCTCGGCAGTGTAGTTAAAATCAGTGGGCAGGCACAGCCAGTTCAGGTAGTGGCGGCGCAGGGCGGCAAAATCCCAATCGTCGGCGGTTTCGCCGCTCAGGAAGGACTCGCAGGTCTCGTCGATGGACTGCTTCATCATCTCGTGCAGCTTGTCGGAGATATCCTCGCCGTCCAGCACCATCTGACGCTGCTTGTAGATGATCTCGCGCTGCTGGTTCATGACATCGTCATACTGCAGCACCTGCTTACGGATGGCAAAGTTGGAAGCTTCCAGCTTTTTCTGGGCGCTCTCGATCGTGTTGGTGATCAGCTTGTTCTCGATGGGCATGTCCTCGTCCAGGCCCAGGGTATCCATCAGGCCCTGCACGCGCTCACCGCCGAAAATGCGCATCAGGTCATCTTCCAGGCTCAGGAAGAAACGAGATGCACCGGGGTCGCCCTGACGGCCGGCACGGCCGCGCAGCTGGTTATCAATACGGCGGCTTTCGTGGCGTTCAGTGCCAATGATGAACAGGCCGCCAGCTTCGCGCACAGCCTCGGCTTCGCGCTTGACTTCCGGTTCATATTCTGCAACCAGCTCGTCAAAGCGCTTGCGGGCAGCCAGAATATCAGCATCCTGGGTGTCGGCATGGCCGTCGCACTCGGTCATCAGCATTTCAACTTTTGCTTCATAGGCTGTATCCGGGGCAGGGGGGATGGGCAGGCCCTGTGCCTTGGCGCGGGCTTTGGCGTGCTCGTATTCGTCCTTCAGCACTTCCAGGTCGGCATTCATCTGGCGGGTCAGCTCTTTGCGCAGGGTGGCCTTTGCCATATAGGTCACGTTGCCGCCCAGCATGATATCGGTGCCGCGGCCAGCCATATTGGTGGCGATGGTCACAGCGCCCTGCTTACCGGCCTGTGCAACGATTTCGGCTTCGCGCTCATGCTGCTTTGCGTTCAGCACATTGTGCTCAATGCCGCGCTTTTTCAGCAGCTTGGAAAGCGCCTCGCTCTTTTCCACGCTGACGGTACCAACCAGAACGGGCTGGCCCTTGGCGTTGTACTTGCCGTTGACGGTCTTGTACACGCTGTCCGGCAGGTCCTTGCGGGCGCGGGGCTTGTTGGTGGGGATGGATACGATCTGCAAGCCGTAAATTTCGCTGAACTCGTCCGCTTCGGTGGAAGCCGTACCGGTCATGCCGCCCAGCTTTTTGTACATGCGGAAATAGTTCTGGAAGGTGATGCTGGCCAAAGTCTTGCTCTCAGCAGCAACGGTCACGCCTTCCTTGGCTTCAATGGCCTGGTGCAGACCGTCATTGAAGCGGCGGCCATACATCAGACGGCCGGTGAATTCATCAACGATGATGACCTCGCCGTCTTTCACGATATAGTCGGTATCACGGTGCATCACACCGCGGGCCTTGATGGCACCGTCAATATAGTGGCGCAGGGTCATGTTGTCGGCATCGGCCAGGTTCTCAACATTGAACCATGCTTCGGCTTTCTTAACGCCGCTTTCGGTCAGGGTGCAGGTCTTGTGCTTTTCGTCCACAACGTAATCACCGTCAACCTGTTCATCGGCTTCCACTTTGTCGTCCAGTTCAACGATGACAGACTTTTTCAGCGTTTTGGCAAAGTCGTCCGCGCGCTTGTACATCACGCTGGAATCTTCGCCCTTGCCGGAGATGATCAGCGGGGTACGGGCTTCATCAATCAGGATGGAGTCCACCTCGTCCACGATGGCGTAAGCATGGCCGCGCTGCACCATGCTGGCCTTGTAAACCACCATGTTGTCACGCAGGTAGTCAAAGCCAAACTCGTTGTTGGTGCCGTAAGTAACATCCGCCAGGTAAGCCTTGCGGCGGTCCTGCGGCTGTACGTCATGGATAACCAGGCCGACCGTCAAGCCAAGAAAGCGGTAGACCTTGCCCATCCATTCGCTGTCGCGCTTGGCCAGGTAATCGTTGACGGTAACAACATGCACGCCTTCGCCGGTCAGGGCATTCAGGTAAACGGGCATGGTGGCCACCAGGGTCTTGCCTTCACCGGTCTGCATCTCGGCAATGCAGGAACGATGAAGCACAATGCCGCCGATGATCTGCACCGGGTAGGGCTTCAGCCCCAGCACACGCCAGTCCGCTTCGCGGCAGACGGCGAACGCTTCGGGCAGGATATCGTCAAGGCTGGCCCCGTTTTTCAGCTTTTCTTTCAGGTACGGGGTTTTGGCCTGTAATTCTTCGTCAGTAAGTTTCTGCATTTCGGGCTCAAGTTCCAGCACCTTGTTGGCAATGGGTTTGATGCGCTTGAGCTCTTTGTCGGAAAAATTACCGAACAGTTTTTCCATAAAAGACATAAGTAAACACCTGTATTTCTGCCGCATGGCGGCGAATGGATCAGCAGGGGAACCCCTGTTGGATACAATGCTATACTTTAATATAATACACCCGCGCAGGGTACTGTGTCAAACCTGCGCGGGTGTAAAATGCAAATATTAAACTGTTTCAGCGGCTTTTGTTGAAACTTGGCCGGTTATCATGCGCTTGCAGCGCTTTTGGCCTGCTTTTCGTTGCTGATGAACAGCAGCACCAGCATCAAAAAGATGCAAACAAAGCCGATGGCATCCCACACGGTAAAGGGGGAACCGAGCACCAGCGTGCTGATGATGGCCGCCGTAACCGGTTCCGCAAAGCTGAACAGGCTGGATTTCTGCGGCCCAATGTACATGACGCCGCTCATGTAACAGCTGAACGCCAGCACGTTGCCGATGAGCACGACCGCCGCAATACCGGCAATGCCGGCCGCGTTGGGTACGTAGTTCATCCGCCACGGGCGGAACACCAGCGCAAAGAAGGTGCCGCCCATCAGGAATGCCCAACCCTGCAGCATGGGTGTGGGGTACTGTTTTTGCAGGTTTTGGGGCCATATGGTGTAAATAACAACGCAGAACGCGCTGATAATACCAACGACCAGCGCAGCGGGCGAAACCGCCATGTTGGTCAGGCTGCCGTGGGTGGTCAGCATAAATACACCACCCAGCGCCAGCACAATGGAGAACACCTCAAACAGCCGCGGCGCACGCTTTTGCTGGATGCAGACCACCAGCAGAATCAGCACGGGGGAAAGATCCTGCAAAATGGTGCCCACACCGGCGCTGGAAAGCTGGATGGTCAAAAAGTAGGTGAACTGGCAAAAGCTGACGCCAGCCAGGCCATAGATCACAAGGTCGCGCGCGTTGCGCCAGCTGCGCCAGGGGTTCACCAGTTGGCGCCAGTTGCGCACACCGTAATAGATGCACAGAATCACACCGGCCAAAAACAGCCGGATGGGCACCAGCCAGGTGGAATCCATGCCCTGGCGGGTAAACAGATACTGCCCCACGCAGCCGGAAACACCCCAGCACATGCCGCCGAACATTGTCAGCAGAGCGCCTTTTACGCTATCCGTCATTCGTTATGATCTCCTATCCCAAAACTTGTTACAGTTCGTTCAGGCAATACTGCGCAGCGGCCAAAACATCCGGAACAACGGTGGCACCGGTGGCACGCAGCTGCTGTGCGCTCTGATGCCCAGCGGTTTGCAGCACACACCGCACGCCCAGTGCCTGGGCAACCTCAAAATCGTGGACAGAATCCCCGATCATAATAGCCTGCGCCGGTACGGCACCGCGCTGCTTCAGTTCAGTCAGATAAGCCAGGCCGACTTCCACTTTGCTGCGGGCGTAAATATTATCCAACCCCAGCAGGCGGTCAAAGTAAGGGCGCACTCCGCGCTCCGTGACCTGCTGTTCCAAAACCGGCAGGTTGGAAGCCGAAAGAATGACCTGCTGCACCCCGGCACCTTTCAAAAGGGAAAGGGCGGGCACAGCACTTTCTGCCAGCGGGCAGGCCCCGGCGCGGGCCAGGTAATCCTGCATGTAATCATCGGCAAGCTCTTTGTAGGAGTTTTTGGAAAAATCGAACCCTGCGCGAATATAATAATCTTCAATCGGGAAGCCAAAAATCTCACGGTACTGGGCAAGGCTGTATTGCTGCGGGTAATGATAGATGCGGAGCAGACGGTTGAGCGCGTCCACACAAAGGGCAACATCATCCAGCAGGGTGCCGTTCCAGTCCCATAAAACAAGGCTCGGTTTCATGGCAGCTCCTTTTAATGAATACAGGGAAAGCGGTTATTATTCTGCAAAAATTTTGTTCAGGGATTCGTTGCTCTCGATCAGCTTGACCAGGGCAACACCCAGCACACAGCAGCTGATGATCTCACCAACGCCAACAGCAACGGCGTTGAATACCGCCATGGTGGCCGTAGGGGCAGAATCCGAGAAGAACACAGTGATTTCAAACGCGCCAACGATCAGTGCATTGGCGATAACAGGAGGGAAAGACGCCGGAATTGCCAGCCCTTTCCAGCGCACATTGCGCAGGGCATAGGTGGCAAGGCAGGCAATCAGGGTGGCGGCGGTGCCAAACACCACATCCACCATGGTGGAACCCAGCAGGTTTGCCAGCAGGCAGCCCAGGGTAACGCCCACAATGTATTCGGCCCCAAACACCGGCAGCAGGCAGAATGCTTCGGCCACGCGCACCTGTACCGCGCCGTAAGAGAACGGCTGCAATACCAGGCAAAGCACGGTGTAAACTGCGGCGATCATGGCGCAGCGTACCAGGGTTTGAACGGACAGTTTGTTTTTGCTAGTAGACATAAAATTACACTCCGGCGGATAGATTTTGACCGCGCCCAAGACCGCCAGGCTTGGGTGGGTTTGCGCCTGAAAACCAGGCGGAGCCTAAAATCCTAAGTTGCTCAACAAATTGTTATTATAACAAATGAAAATGGGGGATACAAGGGGGAAAGGGGCATAATATTGCAGCAAAAGAGCAAAATACTGCCTTTGCAGACAAAAAATCCCGCACCGGGCGGGCTGCCGGTGCGGGGGAAAATGATAGAGAGGTTTGTTACCAGGGCGCGTTATCCAGCGGGCAGTGCATGTCTGTGCGGGCGGCGCGCATTTCCACATAGCAGCCGCACTGCATGCAGGTCCCGGCGTTAAGGCTGGGGCAGGTGCGGCAATGTTCCAGCCGGGCAGTGTATTCCGCATCCGGGGTGCGCACACGGCGGGGCATGGTGGCGCGGTAGCGCACCACGCTGGCGTAATAGTCGTTTTCGTCCGCCATATCCTGCAATAAGCAGCGGCGGCAGCGCTTGGGCTGGGCTTCCATTACTGGTTCACCACAAAAGCGGCTACGCTGCACGGCGGCAGGGTGGCGGTAAAGCCGTCCGCCGTCAGGCTGGTGTTCAGTTCCGCGGGGACAACCTGCTCCGGCGCGGCAAAGGTGTTGTGGGCGGCGGGGGCACCGGCCAGCACGCGGGCTGTTACACCGGTGGGCTTGGCCCCGCCCAGCATGCAGGTAACAGGGATAGCTGCCGTATCGTTCAGGTTGGCCGCAGTGACCAGAATACTGCCGTCTGCCTGCTGGCTGGCACTGACATGCAGATCGGGCACTGCCTGGTCATCGTGGTTCAGCAGGGTGGTCTCTGCATAGCTTTCCAGCTGCTTGGCACCCTGGTGGCCCTTGTACATTTCAAATACATGATAGGTCGGGGTCAGCACCATCTTGCTGCCTTCGGTCAGGATCATGGCCTGCAGCACGTTGACCATCTGGGCAATGTTGGCCATGCAGACGGTATCACAGTGGTTGTTGAAGATATTCAGGTTGATGGCCGCCACCAGCGCATCGCGCATGGTGTTCTGCTGGTAAAGGAAGCCGGGGTTCGTGTCCGGTTCCACATCGTACCAGGTGCCCCATTCATCCACGGCCAGGCCCACTTTGCGGTCGCCCTGATACTGCTTGATAATGCGGGTGTGGTTCTCCACCAGCTCTTCCATCTGCAGGGTCTTGTGCAGGGTGGTATAGTATTCCTCATCGGTAAAGTCTGTGGCCGAGCCCTTGTGCTGCCAATCCTCATGGGGCACGGTATAGTAATGCAGTGATACTGCATCTACGGCCTGCCCGGCGCGCTCCATCACGGTTTTGGTCCAGTGGTAATCCGCCACGTTGGCGCCGGATGCGATCTTGAAGATTTTGTGCTCCGGCGAGTAGTTGCGCAGGTAGGTGGAATATTGGCGGCACAAATCGGCATAATACTCGGCACGCATACTGCCGCCGCAGCCCCAGGCTTCATTGCCAATGCCCCAGTATTTTACGTTGAACGGTTCGTCCTGCCCGTTGGCGCGGCGCTCTGATGCCATGGGGGAAATGCCGCCCATGTTGCAGTATTCCACCCAGTCCGAAAATTCCTGCACGGTGCCGCTGCCCACATTGCCGCTGAAATATGCTTCGCAGCCAATCTGGCGGCACAGCTCCATAAATTCATGGGTGCCAAAGCTGTTATCCTCGGTCACGCCGCCCCAGTTGGTGTTTACAATGGTTTTGCGGTTCTCCTTGGGGCCAATGCCGTCGCGCCAGTGATAGGTATCGGCAAAGCAGCCGCCCGGCCAACGCAGCACGGGCACATGCAGGGCTTTCAGCGCGGATACAACATCATTGCGCATGCCGTTGGTGTTGGGAATATCAGAAGCCTGACCGACATAAATGCCCTGATAGATGCAGCGGCCCAGATGCTCCGAAAACTGACCGTAAATGTTGGGGTTGATGGTGCCGACCGAACGGTTGGCGTTCACAAAAATACATGCCATAAAAATACCTCACAAAAGTAAAAAAATACCATAAAAAGCAACATGAAATAGGAACCTAAAAGCACTATAACAAACCCCGTTCGTTATGTCAATCTCCTATAAATAAAAAATAAACCCTGCATTCCGGCAGAAGCACAAAATGCAGGGCAGATAAAAGCAAACAAAGAAGCAAATAGAAAGCAAGAATAAGCGAATTTACAAGAAAAAGCAGTTGACAGGAAGGCTCAGCACTTTATTCCCACTTCTCCCAAACCTCCGGCCGGTACCCCACTGTGGCGGCGCGGCCATTGCGTACAATGGGTTGGCGCAAAAGCTGCTGGTTTTCAAACAGTTTGTCAGCCTGCTGGCTTTCGTTCAGCCAGCGCAGCAGGGCAAGGGTATCCTGGTCTTTGGCGGTTTCGTCCACCAGGGCCTGCCAGCCGCCCACGGCCTGGCACACGCGGTCAAACTCACCGCGGCTCAGGCCCTTTTCTTTCAGGTCCACCATCTGGAACTTGATGCGCCGTTCTTTGAACCAGCGCTGCGCCTTTTTGGTGTCAAAACTTTTGTTGGTGCCAAAAATCTGGATGTTCATGCGTTTTCCTCCCGCCATCAGTCTGCCTGCGGGACATTCTGGCTGGATGCCACAATGTTATTGACCCACACGCCCTTTTTGACCAGAATAAACCCGATGATGCACTTGAGCAGATCCACCCCGTTCACAAACAGGTAAACGATGGGCAGCGGCAGTGCCGTATAGCGGCTGAGGACAAAGGCAATGGGAAAGTTGATCAGCCAGGTATAGCAGCTGTCAAAAAAGAAGGTGATCAGCGTTTTGCCGCCGGAACGCAGCGTAAAGTAGGCAGCGTTGGCAAAGGCGAACAGCGGCATGCACAGCGCCGCCGTGCGGATCACGCTGGAAGCAAGCTCCCGGATGGCGGGTTCGGTGTTGTAAATGTGGGGGATCAGCGGGCTGAACAGGGCCAGCAGCGTGCCCATCACCGCGCAGCTGGAAACACTCAGGGTGATCATCCGCCATGCGGTGCGGCGTGCACCGGTCATGCGGCTGGCACCAAGCTCCTGCCCAACCAGAATGGCCGTGGCATTGCCCAGCGAAAGGAAAACTTCGTTAAAAATCTGGGTGATGGTGCTGGTAATGTTCATGGCGGCAATGGCCTGGATGCCGCGCACGGAATAGCATTGCAGCAGCATGGCCTGGCTCATGCTCCACAGGCATTCGTTCAGCAGAAGGGGGAACCCCTTGATCGCCACCTGGCGGGCCAGATTGCCGTCAATGTGGAAATTGCGGAACACGCCTTCCATGAACGGGTAGCGCTCGGCACTGCGGTGCGCCCCGCTGACCACGATGACAAACTCCACAAAGCGGCTGAGCGAAGTGGCAATACCGGCACCCACTACGCCCAAAGCAGGAAAGCCGAACAGGCCAAAGATCAACAGGCTGTTGAACACAAAGTTGATGCCCATGGCAATCATGCTGGCGCGCATGGGAAGCGTTGTCTGGCCGGATTCCCGCAGGGTGCTGGCGTAAGCCTGAGTCAGCGCAAAGGGAATCAGCCCCGCCAGCATCACACGCAGGTAGCCTAGGGCATACTCCATCGTGGCGGCGGCATCGGCGGCGGTGGTGTCGGCTGAAATATACAGTTCGATCAGCGGCCGCCCGGCCCCCAGCAGCACTCCGAACGCGATGACCAGCAGGCCGACCGCAATCAGCAGTTTCATGCGCAGGGTCTGGCGCACGCCCTCCATGTTGCCCTGGCCGTAATACTGGGCACCAAAAATGCCCGCCCCGGCCAGCGCACCCCAGATGCACAGGTTGAACACAAACAGCAGCTGATTGATGATGGCAACGGCGCTCATGGGCAGGGTGCCCACCTGGCCAACCATCACATTATCCAGCAGGCTGACCACGTTGGACAGGGTGTTCTGCACAATAATAGGCAGAACCACCACCGCAACATGGCGGTAAAAGGTGCGGTCACCGATCAGGCACTCCCGCAGGGTTAAACTTTTTTGCTCCATACATCCTCCGTTTTACAAGTCTTACACCATAACAAAAATGCTCTTCCCGCACACAGCGGCAGGAAGAGCAGAAAAAAGCAACCCCTTTTTACGGCAGCGGCACCGCGTAATCCACAAGGCGGCGGGGCTTGCCTTCAAATACAATGGCGATACCATCCGGGCCGGTGTTGGCGCTCACAACGCCGCCCAGCTGGAACACCAGCAGCGGCGCATGACCAAACTCTTTTTTGCACAGTTTGACAAGTTCGTCACGCTTGGCGGTGGAGCTGGTGTAAGCAACCATGTAAGGCATTTTCTTTACATCGTCCACGCGGCTCTTGACCCACTTGACCATGGCAGGCGGCACGTTGTTGTCACCGCGCACCTTGGCTTCCACCTTGCTGATGCCATCGTTCAGGCTGATGATGGGGCGGATGCCCATCAAATCGCCCACAACGGCAGCGGCGGCGGAAACACGGCCAGATTTTTTCATCTGCTTTAAGCTGTATGCGGCAAGGCAGATTTCCACCCGGGCCAGCTTGTCCTGCATTTCGCGCAGGCAGGCATCCAGCGGCTCACCGGCACGCACCTTGCGGGCGCACTCGCACAGATACCAGCCATACGGCATGGAGTAGGTGTGCGAATCGATCAGGTGAATCTTCATCTTGTGGCCGGGGCGCTCGTCTTCCAGCAGTTCGGCAGCCTTTACGGCGTTATTGTATGTGCTGGAACCACCGGCGTTGATGCACAGGTGCACAAGGTCCTGTATACCGGCGTCTACATATTTGGCATAGATATCCACCCATTCCAGCTGGGTGATGGCGGCGGTGGTGGGTACGCTTTTGGACTGGCGCATCATCTCATAGAACTGGTCGTTGGTCATGTCTTTGCGTTCCAGGTATTCCTTGCCGTCCAGCATAATGTGGAACCCAATCACATCAATGCCGTATTTATCGGTCAGTTCCTGCGGAATGTCGGAGCAGGAATCCGTTAAAAAAGCAACTTTCACATCACTCATCTTTGTTCTCACTTCCATTCAAATCGGGTCAGCTGGCCGTGTGTTTCCAGGTCGGCAAAGTCCCACTGGCGCAGAACTTCGTATACCCCCACAGCTACAGCATTGGATAAGTTCAGGCAGCGCTCGCCTTTGCGCATGGGCATGCGCACGCACTGCTGCTGGTTAGCGGCCAGCAGCTCTTCCGGCAGGCCAGCGTCCTCGCGGCCAAACACCAGATAGGAACCATCCGGATAATGGGCGTCGGTATGGCGCTGCGGCCCCTTGGAGGTAAAGTAGAAGAATGGGCCGTGATTTGCCGCAAAAAACGCATCCAGATCCTGATAATATGTTATATCAAGCTGGCCCCAATAGTCAAGACCGGCGCGCTTTAATTTTTTATCATCAATCGTGAAACCCATCGGCCCAACCAGGTGCAGGCGGGCACCGGTCACGGCGCAGGTGCGCGCAACATTGCCGGTATTCTGGGGGATCTGCGGTTCAACCAGTACAATATTTACAGTTGGCAAAATTTACACATCCTTATTGCTTCTTATTCCGGGTTCTGCATCAGCTGGGGCAGAACGCTTTCCAGCCACACGCCAAGGCGCTCATCCGCTTCATCAGGGGTGGCTTTCAGGCAGTCGGCCACAAACACGGCGGCAGCCTGTGCGGCGGCGGGCAGCACATTGCCCTGCAGCAGCCGCCCCACCAGCACCGCGCCGAAAATATCCCCCGTGCCATGGAAGCTCTTGGGTACCATGGGGGTGCGCACCAGACTTTCGCCGGTGGCACGGTCTGCCCCAACGCAGGCAATGCCGCGCCCGGCGGCCACACCGGTGATGAGCACCCGCGGGCAGATGCGCGTTAGGCGCTGCGCCTGGGTCTGCGCGGTATGCAATTCCGCTTCGCCGGTCACACCGGGCATCGGATCGCCCAGCAGCAGGGCGGCTTCGGTGGTGTTGGGCAGAATCAGGCTGGCACGGGAACACAGGGTATACATGGCGGGCACCATTTCCGGCGCAAGGCCGCGGTACATCCGGCCGTGGTCG
>OHCF01001090.1_pt1 | contig 11315 bp, 8 predicted proteins | sample 1577511 | NCBI WGS metagenome assembly OHCF01 (sample SAMEA3879568, study PRJEB24766) | human gut metagenome | biome: human-associated habitat; feature: feces | place: USA | collected 1985/1987 | reverse complement strand
TATTGATTAAAGTATATATATTTGATATAATATTTTCCGTATAATGTGAGGGTGTATGCACGTTTGCAAAAGCCACACTTTAACGAGTGAATTTTTTGAATGCGAGGGCAGAATAATTGAGCGAGAATAATAAAAAAACACATACTGTTTCACAAGAAGAGCTTGATAGGCAGAAGCAGTTTACGCAAAAGGTAAGCTCTGTTATTTCAGCATCGTATAATGAAAAACCGAAAGCTTGCGTTGTTACTTACGGTTGCCAGCAAAATGTGGCTGACAGTGAAAAAATTAAAGGTATGCTTGAGCTTATGGGTTATGATTTTACAGACAACAGGCTTGAGGCTAAGCTGATTATCTTTAATACCTGCGCTGTCAGGGAACATGCTGAGGACAGGGTGTTCGGCAATGTAGGTGCGCTCAAAAGCTATAAGCGTGAAAATCATGACGTTGTAATTGCTCTTTGCGGTTGTATGATGCAACAGCAGCATATTGCGGATAAGATTAAAAAATCGTTCCCATTTGTTGATCTCGTTTTCGGAACTCACGTTGTTCATAAGCTTCCTGAGCTTCTTTACAGAGCATTGACCGGTAAAAAGAGAGTTTTTGATATAACCGATACGGACGGTATCATTGCCGAGGGTATTCCCGTAAGGCGTGACAATGACGCTAAGGCATGGCTTCCGATTATGTACGGCTGCAACAACTTTTGCTCATACTGCATTGTGCCTTATGTAAGGGGCAGGGAAAGAAGCAGGCAGGTTGAGGATATCGTAGCCGAGTTTAAATCTCTTGTTGAGCAAGGTTATAAGGAAATTACTCTTTTGGGTCAAAATGTTAATTCTTTCGGCAAGGATTTAGAACCGAGAGTTACATTTGCGAATCTTTTGAGAATGCTTAACGATATCGACGGCGATTTCAGAATCAGGTTTATGACCAGTCATCCCAAGGATTGCACTAAGGAACTTATTGAAACCATGGCGCAGTGCGACAAGGTGGCAGAGCATTTGCATCTTCCTTTTCAAAGCGGAAGCAACAGAGTGCTTAAAGCTATGAACAGGCATTATACAAGAGAACAGTATCTTGAACTTATCAAATATGCGAGAAAGCTTATGGGCGATGAGCTTTCAATCACAAGTGATATTATTGTGGGTTTCCCCGGTGAAACATATGAGGAATTTAAGGAAACACTTTCACTTGTTAAGGAAATTAACGCCACTCAGCTTTTTACGTTTATTTATTCAAGGAGAGAGGGCACACCCGCAGCTAAAATGGATGACCCTGTATCGGCTGAAGAAAAGTCAAGATGGTTTAAGGAACTTACCGATTTGCAGGAAACAATAAGTGCAAGCCAAATGAAACTTCATCAAGGCAAGACTTATAAGTGCTATGTATACGGTAAGGGCAAATTGGGAGATAATTATATTGCCGCAAGAAATGACGGCAATTTGATTATAGAATTTGAGGGTGACGAAAGCCTTATCGGAACCTTTCAAAACATCAAAGTAATCGAACCGCTTACGTTTGTTATGAGGGGCGAATTAGTAAAGGAGAAACAAATATGAGTATTGAATCAGCACTCAGAGAATTAGGCAAAGAAATTCAGAAGGACGAGCGTTTTGTCGCTCTTCAGGTTGCTGCAAAGGCAAATGATGCAGACGAATCACTCCAGCAGCAAATGCAGGAGATGCAGCTTATCTCTCTTAAATATCAGCAGGAGGCTGAAAAAGGAGAGGAAGCATCACAAGACAGAATTAAGGAACTTCAGGACGATTATCAGAAGCTTTATACTGAAATTATGGCAGGCGAAAATATGCAAAACTATTCTGCCGCTGCATCTGAAATGGAAAAGATGGCGCAGTATATCAGCGGTATGATTGGTCTTTTCTTTGATGGTCAGGATGCACAAACATGCGAACTTCCGGCACAGGACGCTTGCACACATAACTGCTCAACCTGCGGTGGCTGTCACTAATTAAAATTATTTAGTGCGATTTTGCACAAAACAAAAATCACTTAAAAAAAGGAGGAACAAAAATGGCTAAAAAGGATAGTAAGCTGTCGCCTATGATGGCGCAATATTTTGAGGTGAAAAGTAAATATCCCGATACAATTTTGTTCTTCCGTGTCGGTGATTTTTATGAGATGTTTTTTGACGATGCCAAGCTTGCTTCATCAGAGCTTGATTTGGTGCTTACGGGCAAGGATTGCGGTCAAGAGGAACGTGCTCCTATGTGCGGAGTGCCATTTCACAGCGCAGATAACTATATTGCAAAGCTTGTAAGCCACGGTCATAAGGTTGCTATTTGCGAGCAGACTGAGGACCCAAGCAAGGCAACGGGGCTTGTTAAAAGAGATGTCATAAGAGTCATGACTCCGGGTACGGTAATTGAGAGCAATATGCTTGACGACGGTGCTAACAATTATCTTTGTGCTATTTATAAGAATGAGGACAGAACAAAGGCGGGCTTGTGCTTTGCCGATATTTCAACAGGTGAGTTCCATATTACCTCTCTTAATACCGCACCTATTCAAAGGCAAATCTTAAATGAACTTTATACATATACTCCTCGTGAGATTATTGTTAATAACGACGGCTTTGATATGTCGCTTCTTGACAGCTACACAAAAAGGGTTGACGCTCATCTTGAAGTTGTCAGCGCAGACAAGTTTGATTATGAAACGGCATTAAAGCTTATTAATGAGAATTTGAATGCTGCCGAGATTGAAGAGCTTAATGTCAGCGAAAATGAAATTGCTGTTTGCGCTCTCGGCGCTGTTATTCTTTATCTTAAGGACACTCAAAAGAAAGACGAGATTGAGGCACCGAGTGAGCTTGAAATGTACGACACTGAAAAGTATATGAAGCTTGATATGTCGGCAAGGCGCAATCTTGAGCTTACAAAGTCTATGATGACGGGTGACAAAAGGCATTCGCTTTTGTGGGTTATTGATAAAACTAAAACGGCAGCAGGTAAAAGAATGATTCGTTCGTGGCTTGAAAGGCCACTTATGTCTATCGCAAAAATCACCAAGCGCCAAAATGCAGTAGGCGAACTTTGCGATAATCCTATTCTTCGTGATGAAATCAGGCAGGCGCTTACGGGTGTCAGCGATATTGAGAGGCTGCTTACAAGAATTGTTTATTCAACTGCCAATGCAAAGGAACTTAAATCGCTTCAGTCAACGCTTGAAAAGCTTCCGTCAATTAAGGCTAAGCTTGCTGATTCTTCGTCGTATCTTTTAAAAGCGGTTTATAACGATATTGATTTACTTGAGGATATAAGAAGTCTTATTGACAGCGCAATTGTTGATGAACCTCCGTTTACCGTTCGTGAGGGAGGTATGATTAAAGAGGGCTTTGATAAGGATATTGATGAGCTTAAATCAATAATGAACGATGGCGCAGGCATAATCGCATCTATTGAAAACGAGCAGAGAGAACTTACAGGTATACCTAAGCTCAAAGTCGGATATAACAAGGTTTTCGGCTACTATATCGAAGTTACAAATTCGTATAAGGATTTAGTTCCCGAAACTTATATAAGAAAGCAAACGCTCACAAACTGCGAAAGATATATTACTCAGGAACTTAAGGATTTAGAGGGCAAGATTATCGGCGCAAAGGAGAGGTGCATTGCGCTTGAATATCAAATGCTTTGCAAAATAAGAGAGAGCATTTCAAACGAGGTTAAAAGGCTTCAAAAAACAGCACGTGCGCTTGCGACGCTTGATGTTTTGGCTTCTCTTTCCGAGGTTGCGGTTAATAATAATTACGTTTGCCCTCAAATTACAAATGACGGCACAATCAATATTAAAGACGGCAGGCATCCGGTTGTTGAGGCACTTTTAGAAGATACACCTTTTGTTCCGAACGATGCTAAGCTTGACCTTGATGAAAACAGATGCGAAATAATTACCGGTCCTAATATGGCAGGTAAGTCAACATATATGAGGCAGATTGCACTTATCACTCTTTTGGCGCAAATAGGTTCATTTGTTCCGGCTAAAAGCGCACAAATCGGAATTGTTGATGCAATTTATACAAGAGTAGGTGCGAGTGATGACCTTGCAACAGGTCAGTCAACATTTATGGTTGAAATGAATGAGGTTGCCGAGATACTTAAAAATGCAACAAGCCGTTCGCTTATTATTCTTGATGAAATCGGACGTGGCACTTCTACTTTTGACGGAATGAGTATAGCAAGAGCGGTACTCGAATTTGTTTGCAAGAAAAAAACGCTCGGTGCGAAATCTCTTTTTGCGACGCATTATCACGAGCTTACTGTTATGGAGGGGCTTCTTGACGGAGTTAAGAATTATTCAATAGCAGTTAAAAAGCGTGGCGACGATATAACATTTTTAAGAAAGATTGTTAAGGGCGGAGCGGACCAAAGCTTCGGTATTGAGGTCGCTAAGCTTGCAGGTGTTCCCGACAGCGTGGTTAAGCGTGCAAAGGTTATACTTAAGGAACTTGAGGCAAATTCAACTCCTATTGAGTTTGCGGCTGAAAACGAGATTGAAGATGAAAGCCAAAGCGACATTCAATATAATTTTACCGCTCAAGGCACTGATGAGATACTTGAAATACTTAAAGCAACGGATATAAATTCAATCACGCCTATGGAGGCGCTTCAAACATTGTTTGATTTGAAGCAAAAGGCGCAGGAACTTGAATAAATTTTAACAAAAAGGAGGGCGATTTAATGGCAAGAATTAATGTTTTACCAAAAGAAATATATCAGCTTATAGCAGCAGGCGAAGTCGTTGAACGTCCTTCAAGCGTTGTTAAAGAAATGATTGAAAATTCGCTTGATGCAGGGGCGAAAAATATCACTCTTGAAATTAAAAACGGCGGTTCAACGTATATAAGAATTACAGATGACGGCTGCGGAATTGAAAGAGATGATGTGAGAAAGGTATTTATTTCTCATGCTACAAGCAAAATTTCAAAAAAAGACGACTTAAATTCAATCGCAACTCTCGGCTTTAGAGGCGAGGCTATGGCTTCTATCTCTGCCGTTTCCAAGGTTGAATTATTGACTAAAGCCGAGAATGAAGAAATCGGCACAAGATATGAAATTGCAGGCGGCGAGGAGCTTGAGTTTGACGACGCAGGCTGCCCTAACGGCACTACTATTGTGGTTCGTGATATTTTCTTTAACACCCCTGCAAGAATGAAGTTTTTGAAAAAAGACGTTACCGAGGGCAATCAGGTTGCCGGAATTGTTGACAGAATGGCAATATCTCATCCGGAAATATCGTTTAGATTTATTCGTGACGGCAAGCAAGTTCTTATCACCTCAGGTAACGGAGATTTAAAATCGACTGTTTATTCGGTTTTGGGTAAGGAAATGAGCGACAGCTTAATGAGCGTTGACTATTCCTTTAACGATATGAGGATTACGGGTTTTGTTTCAAAGCCGACTGCTTCAAGAAAAAGCAGAGCAGGTCAGTATTTTTATATCAACAACCGTATTGTTAAGTCGAAAACCGCTATGGCGGCGCTTGAACAGGCTTATAAAAACACAATTATGGTGGGTCGCTTTCCTGCTTGTGTGCTTAATATCGAGCTTAACCCTGCGCAGGTTGACGTAAACGTTCATCCGGCTAAAACAGAGGTTAGGTTTGCTAATGAAAAGCCGATATTTGACCTTGTTTATTACGCAGTTAAAACGGCAATTGAAAATGACAGGACCGTTAAAGAGGTTGAGTTTAAAGAAAATCCGATTTATCGGCAAGAGTCTAAAAATGTTTATCAAAATAATGATAATAAATCGTTTCAGGCGAAATTTGATTTCTTTAAAAAGAAGGACGAGCCGCCCTCTCAGCAGGTTATTAAGACTAAGCCGAGAGAAAATTTTTGGCAGGTTGAAGCGCCGAAGCCTGAATATAAAATTGCAAGAGATGAAAAGCCTAAGGCAAGGGTAGATATAAATATCGAATATGAAGAGCCTGAGGAAATTTCAACTGCTAAAAGCGAAGATACGCCTAAGGAGCAGGATATTGAAAAGGTAGTAATTACTGACGAAAAGGATAATGAAAACTTTATTCCTAATTTCAAGCTGATTGGTGAAGCTTTTAAAACATATTTGATTGTTGAAATAGAAAACGAGCTTTATTTTATTGACAAGCATGCCGCTCACGAAAGAATGAATTTTGAGCGATTTAAAGCACAGGCAACTGTTGAAACGCAAATGCTTTTAGCGCCTGTTGTTGTTAATCTTACAAAGGACGAATTTATTGCAATAAGCGAAAATGTTGAGCTTATTAAGAAGTGCGGTTTCGAACTTGAGGAATTCGGCGAAAGTCAAATTATTGTTCGTGCAATACCGAGTCTTGTTGACGGCGACAGCGTTAAGGATTTGATGCTTGAAATTGCGCAGAAGCTTCTTGAACATAAAACGGACATTCTGCCTGATAAAATTGATTGGATATATCATTCCGCTTCTTGCCGTGGCGCTGTTAAGGCAGGCGATTATACTTCAAGGCAGGAGCAGGAAATGTTTGTTAAAAAGCTTCTTTCAATGCCTAATATTCGTTTTTGCCCTCACGGCAGGCCCGTGTTTATAAAAATGAGTAAATACGATATTGAAAAGCAGTTTGGCAGAGTGACTTGATTATGAATAAGGTGATTGTAATTGCAGGCCCTACGGCTTCCGGCAAAACGGGGCTGGGAATAGAGGTTGCCGGGGCAATCGGCGGCGAAATAATTTCTGCGGATTCAATGCAGGTCTATAAAAATATGCCGATAGCTACCGCCGCACCGACAGATGATGAAAAGTCGCAGGCGCCGCACCATCTTGTTGAATTTCTTGATAATGATAAAAAATTCAGCGTTGCCCAGTGGTGCACTCTTGCAAAGGAAAAAATAGATGATATCATTTCAAGAGGTAAGGTGCCGATAGTTGTCGGCGGAACAGGGCTTTTTATTGACAGCCTTGTCGATAATATCAGCTTTGAGGATGTTGAGGTCGATGAGGATTTAAGGCAAAGCCTTATGAAACGTGATGTTGACAGTCTTTACGACGAACTTTTAAGAGTTGACAAAAAAGCGGCTGAGAATATACATAAAAATAATAAAAAACGAGTTGTTCGTGCGCTTGAACTTCACTATTTGGGAAGTTCAAAAACAGAACAAAACGAAAATTCACAAAAAGAGAAAAGCCCCTATGATTTTCTTTATTTCGTGCTTCAATATGAAAACAGGCAAACGCTTTATGACAGGATTAATTTAAGAGTTGATAAAATGCTCGAAAACGGACTTTTAGATGAGGCTCGTGCCATGCAGGGCAAATGTCAAAAAACGTGCGCTCAGGCGATAGGTCATAAGGAGCTTGCAAGATATTTAAACGGCGAGGCTTCTCTTGAAGAATGTGCACAAAAGCTTAAGCAGGAAAGCCGCCGATATGCAAAAAGGCAGATTACATGGTTTAAAAGACGGCAGGGCGCTGTTTTTATTTCTATGGATAAGTTAAAAGGCAGTGCTGCTAAAACAGTTATAGATAAATGCGAGGACTTTTTAAATGGCTGAAGAAAAGGCAAAAAAAGTGAATAATGCTTCTAAGTATATATCTAAAGACGTTATTGTTATTGCGGTAGTGCTTATTGCGATTGCCGCATACATTATTGCCGAGTGCTACAGCGCAACCCACGTTGATATTCAAACGGTTACGGCTGTCAAATCAACGGTTTATCAAACGCTTGATAAAAAAGCTTTGGTTATTCGTGATGAACACACGGTTGAGGGAAATTCAAGCGGTGTGACCGTTGCGTGTGTTAATGACGGGGAAAAGGTAAAGGTCGGCGGAAATATCGCTATGGTTTTTTCAAACAGCGATAATGCAAAAAGCTATTCAAGTGCTCTTGATTTGCAAAGCCGGTTGGATTATTATATAAATTTGGAAAGCAAGTCGGCAGGTACGGCGACTGACGTTGAGCAGATAGACAGCGATGTCATAAATGACGTAAACGATTATATTCGTTCTTCTTCAAGTAATAACTTTTCGGCTGTTCAGTCTGCGGCGCTTGACCTTAACGATAAGCTGACAAGGCGCCAAATGATAATCGGCGAGGATATTGATTTCAGCACGGTTAAGCAAGGCCTTGAGCAAAAGCTTAATGCAATCAATCTTGAATCGTGCAAGCCAACAGGATATGTAAGCACTAAGGAGTCGGGCATTTTTTCATCATACAGTGACGGATGCGAAACGGCTTTTGATTATAAAAATATAGACAAGCTTGACGTTAATACGCTTGATAAATATATTGCTCAGGCTAAGAAAGCGAAAAAAACAGACAGTCTTGGCAAGTTGATTACCGATTATGAATGGTATTTTGCCTGCAAGGTAAGCGCAGACGAGGTTAAAGGGATTGAAAACGGCGATATATTGAATGTTGCGCTTAAGGACAGCGATAAGGTTATTGAATGTGAGGTTGTCAGCGGTGCAACGCTTGACCTTGGGGTTAAGGAAGCTGTGCTTATTCTTCGTTCAAGCGAGATGGACAGTGAGCTTGCATCAATGCGGCTTGAAAATATAGAAATCAGATTTAACGAATACACCGGATTTAAGGTGCCTTCCTCGGCGATACATATTAATGACAAGGGTGAAAAAACAGTTTATGCCCTTGTTGCAAACCAGGTTGAAAGCAGAACAGGCAAGGTTATTTATTCAACCAAGGATTATGTTGTGTTTGAATACACTCCTGAGGATGAAAATTCAATTCGTTTATATGACCAAATAATTACGCAAGGAAAGGATTTACATGATGGAAAAGTTTATACCTGATGAGGCAAGAATACAGTCGGTGCAGGATAATTATAAAAAGGTTTTGTCTGATGTTAAGGAAACCGCAATCAAAGCCGGCAGAAATCCCGATGATGTAAGACTTATGGCTGTTACCAAAACAGTTGAAAGCTTTTATATTAATAAGGTTCTCGACTTGGGTGCAGACCTTATAGGCGAAAACAGAGTTCAAGAATTTTTAGGTAAAAAGGACGAACTTCATTTGAACGGGGTTGAAAAGCACCTTATCGGTCATTTGCAAACTAATAAGGTTAAGCAGATTGTCGACGAGGTTGATATGATTGAATCTGTTGACAGTGTTCATCTTGCAAAGGAAATCAGCAAAATTTCTTCAAAGAAGGAAATTACAACAAATATTTTGCTTGAAGTAAACGTCGGCAAAGAAGAGTCAAAAAGCGGAATTTTCCTTGAAGGGCTTAACGATTTAATAGCCGAGGTTTCCGAAATGGAGAATATTAAGATAAAAGGTCTTATGACTATTCCGCCGATATGTGACAGTGAGGCAGAGGTTTCAAAGTATTTTGAGTCAATGTATCAAACTTTCATTGACATTAAGAATAAAAAGATTGATAATGTAGATATGGATATTTTATCAATGGGTATGAGCCACGATTATGAAGCTGCCGTTAAAAACGGTTCTAATATTGTAAGAGTAGGCTCTGCCATTTTCGGCGCAAGAAAATATTTTTAAAGGGAGAGAGAAGAATATGAGCTTTTTTGATAAGATTAAAGAAATCGTTACCGAAAGTGACGATGATGAATACGATGATTTTTATGAGGATGATAAAAAAGACAAGTCAATAGGAATTGCTCCTCCTGCGAGAGATAGATTTTCCAGACGTGACAGCTCGGATAGAGAGGAACGTTTTTCCGAGCGCCCACGAATAAAAAGGCATGACAGCGATAAGGTTGTTAATATTCATACAACTACCCAACTTCAGGTGGTTCTTGTTAAACCTGAAAGATTTGAGGAGGCGGCAACAATTGCCGACAACCTTAACGAAAAGAGAACTATTGTTTTAAATCTTGAAAGCACAAACCGTGATGTTGCACGCAGGCTTCTCGATTTTTTAAGCGGTGCGGCTTATGCAAGCGACGGTCAAATTAAGCGTGTTGCAAACAGCACATATATTATTACCCCTTATAATGTTGATGTTATGGGCGATTTAATAGATGAGCTTGAAAATAACGGTATGTTTATGTAAGTGATGAAATTAAATACAATTTTGGAGGAAGAATATAATGATTACACCAAGTCAAATTCGTCAAAAGAAGATATCTACCGTTGACGGCGGCGGATATGACAGAAATGAGGTTAATGAGCTTTTACTTGAAATTATAGAGTCTTACGAGGCTGTATACGCTGAGAATAAAGAACTTTATCGCAAAATGGAAATCCTTGCAAACAGAATAGAGGAATACAGAGCGGACGAGGACACTATTAAAAATGCACTTATTGCCGCTCAAAAGACAGCCGATAAGCTTATGAACGACACAAAGCAAAAGGCAGCTCAGTCGCTTGAAGAAAGTGCAAAGACAGCGCAAAAGACTGTTGTTGACGCTAAGGAAAAGGCAGATAAGATTATTTCAAGTGCAAGGGATTATGTTGCTAACCTCACCAATGAAAAGGAAAAGGCAGCAGGCGAAATTGTTGACGAGGCTGAAAAGAAAGCAATCGACGCTGTTGAAGGAGCAAAGGTTGTGGCTCGTGAAGTTCTTGAAAAAGCCAAATCGCTTTCTCATGAACTTATCAGCAAGACTAATGCTGAAAAGGAAAGCCAAAAGGAACTTGTTGAAAAGCTTAATGCTCAGTCTAAGTCATTTAAGGAGAACCTCATTTCTCTTTATGAAAAGCAGCTTGAGGCTATTAAAAATATGAATGAAAATGTGGATGTTGCCAAAGCTCAGGCAGACGAGGAAAACATTGAAAATGAATTAAACGATATATATTCTTCCATTGACGAGCTTTCAAAGGCTGATGATGTCGACAAGGTGATTGAAGAGGCCAAAACGGTCGAGATTGAGGAGGAAAAGGCAGCAGATGAAGAAATCGAAAAAGAAACAGATGATGCTGAAGAAACTTCTGAAGTTCCTGCTGAAAACATTCAAGAATCAGCTCATGACGACGATAAAAATGAACCTGAAGCCGTAGAAGAAAATGAAAGTGCAGAAGAAACTGCAAAAGATATCGAGAATGATGCTGTTGACGAAATTATTGAGGAAATAGAAAGCGGAGATAAAAAGTCAATCGGCACTCTTGATGAGATTGAGGATGAACATTTCGAAGAGCCGGAGGCTTTCTCTGAGGAAGAGGCTAAAGCTGCTGTTGACGCATTTTCAAGCGATGAAATTACTCCGATTGAAGAAGCAAGCGCTATTCCTGAAATCAATGACGAGCCGGAGATTGAGGAAAAGCCACAGCCTTTTGAAAATTACTTTCACGTAAACCGTGAGGACCCTCACAATACAGACGAAACAATTTCTCTTATTCCTGAAGATGATGACGATGAGGAC
>OHCF01001087.1_pt1 | contig 11342 bp, 8 predicted proteins | sample 1577511 | NCBI WGS metagenome assembly OHCF01 (sample SAMEA3879568, study PRJEB24766) | human gut metagenome | biome: human-associated habitat; feature: feces | place: USA | collected 1985/1987 | reverse complement strand
TACGTTCTTTGTTTGCTACAGATGTACCTCCGAATTTCTTTACTATTAACATAGTTTCCTCCCGGAATACGATTTTATCAATCCTTTACACGGATCATTGCCAGTACTTTTCCGGTGAGCTTGCTGATCTTCTCATAATATTCAGCCTGCTTCATCACCGGTGTGATAAATCCGAATTCGTCCGGAAGGTCATCCGGCTCGATGGTCTGTACATCACCAAAAGCTTTTTCCACTTCATCCATAGTAGTATCAGACACACGTACGAAGAAACGTCCCTCAACTTCATCCATATCCATAAGCTTCAGGGCATAGCTGCTCCAGTTTGTCATGATATTTCTGTGGAGATGCTTTGCTTCATCCACAACATCTGCAACTACTGCACTTGCAGTCGGAAGCTTACCTGCTCCGCTTCCGTAGAACATGGCATCTCCGAGAACATTTCCATGCACAAATACTGCATTAAACACATCATTTACACTGTAAAGAGGACTGTTCTGACCGAGCATAAACGGTGCTACCATTGCATAACAGGTTCCGTCTGCCAGTCTGCGGCTGGTTCCAAGAAGTTTGATAGTTCTGCCAAGTTTCGCAGCATACTCCATATCCTCAGGTGTGATCTTTGTAATTCCCTCTGTATAAATATCTTCAAAATCAAAATATCTCTCATAAGCAAGAGAGGAAAGGATTGCGATCTTACGACATGCATCATATCCTTCCACGTCAGCGGTAGGATCTGCCTCTGCATAACCCTTCTGCTGTGCTTCCTTTAATACAGTGTCAAATTCACAGCCTTCTGTGCTCATCTTATAAAGCATGTAGTTGGTAGTTCCGTTCAGGATACCTGTCACTTCGTCAATCTCATCTCCTGTAAGGGAAGAATTGATGACACGAATGATCGGGATTCCGCCGCCACAGCTTGCTTCAAATAAGAAGTTAATGCTCTTTTCCTTTGCAATATCCATCAGCTCGCGGCCATGCTTTGCAACCAGAGCCTTATTGGAAGTGCAGACATTTTTTCCTGCCAGAAGTGCCTTCTTTACAAAAGTATAAGCAGGCTCCACACCGCCCATAACCTCTACTACAATATCTACTTCCGGATCACTGACGATCTGTTCATAATCATGGACCAGAACCTTCTCTACCGGCTGTCCCGGAAAATCACGAAGATCCAGAACATATTTTACATGAAGTTCCTGTCCGGCACGTCTGGAAATGCTCTCTTTATTTTCATTTAATACTTCAAATACACCGCTTCCAACTGTGCCATATCCTAAAATTGCTACATTGATCATTTTCTTTTACTCCCTGCCTAATATTTTCAGATAATGAATTCCTTCATTCTGTTCAATCGTCTCTACCATTGCTTCTGCATCCCCCTCGCCCGGAAGAATGTCCACACTCAGAGTAAGTGTGGCAACCCCATTGATAGGAATACTCTGATGAATGGTGAGAATATTTCCATGAAACCGTGCAATCGTCTGCAGGACAACCGACAAAAGCCCAGGTTCATCATCCATCTGGATAATAAAGGTGATCGTCTTTCCCCTTGTCTCTTCATGAAATGGAAAAATATCATCTTTGTATTTGTAGAAAGAGCTTCTGCTGATTCCTGTGCGCTCTGCTGCATCCTGTACAGTGTCCACTTTACCGGAGTCCAGAAGCTTCTTTGCCTCCACAACCTTCAGCAGGACTTCCGGAACTGCTCGTTCCCTCACTACAAAATATTTCTTTTTCTCTGTTACTGGTTTCTGCATATCAATTTACCTGTCCGTTCTTTAAAGACATTTGTTTTTACACACTGGATATATTATCACACCACACCAAAATACGCAAGAAATATATTCTACTAAATCATTATGGCTCAACACGAAAAAGGCTGTCCTGATTTCAGACAGCCTTTTTTATTCTTTTATTTCTTCAGTGCGATCCATTTCAGATATGCATTGATGAAAATATCAATTCCCCCGTCAAGTACTGCATCCACATTTCCGGTCTCCTCGTTCGTACGATGATCCTTTACCATGGTATATGGCTGCATAACATAAGAACGGATCTGATTTCCCCATCCGATATCTGTCACCTCACCGCGGATACCGGAGAGTTTTTCCTCTGCCTCCTGCTGTTTGAGAAGATACAGCTTGGCTTTCAGCATCTGCATGGCTTTATCTTTATTCATGTGCTGAGAACGTTCATTCTGACACTGTACCACGATTCCGGTAGGATAATGTGTGATACGGATGGCAGATGATGTCTTGTTGATATGCTGACCGCCGGCACCACTGCTTCGATAAGTATCAATACGGATCTCATCGTCATTGATCTCCACATCCAGATCCTTCTTGATATCCGGCATAACATCACAGGATACAAAAGATGTCTGTCGCTTACCTGCTGCATTGAAAGGAGAAATACGCACCAGACGGTGAACTCCCTTCTCTGATTTCAGATAACCGTAAGCATTTGTTCCGTTTACCTGGAAAGTAACAGATTTGATACCTGCCTCATCGCCGTCCAGATAATCCAGCACTTCCAGGGTAAATCCTTTCTTATCTGCCCAGCGGCTGTACATACGGTAAAGCATACCGCACCAGTCACAGGCCTCTGTTCCGCCTGCACCTGCATTCAGCTTAATGATTGCATTCTCACTGTCATATTCTCCGGAGAGAAGTGTCTTGATACGGATATTGTCAAAATCCTTCTGAAACTCATCCAGCATTTCCTGAATCTCAGGAATCAGTGCAGGATCGTTCTCCTCATATCCCATCTCGATCATGGTCTCCATATCTTCCATCTGTGTAACCAGATTCTGATAGGTCTCCATGTCATCTTTCATGTCTTTTAATTCTTTCATTTTCTTCTGGGAAACTTCTGCATCATCCCAGAAATCAGGCGCTTCCATTTCGCGCTCTAATTCTTCGACCTTCTGCTCTTTGTTAGCCAGGTCAAAGTGAATCCCTCACTTCCACTAATGGTTCTGTATAAGTCGCAAGAATACTCTTGAACTGGTCTAATTCAACCACAGCTTCACCCACTTTCTTATTATAAATATTCTCTGTCGGACTCCCTGTGGATAACCGACTGAATTGCTATAAATTAATTCGTTTAAGATAATAACATATCTTTAATCAAATTACAAACAAAGAATTACCCACAGCGTGAAATGATTATTTATCGTAACAATCATTTCACACTGTGGGTAATCATACTTTACATTAAATTACGCATAAAGTCTGTGTAATTTATGAGAAGAAGCTCTCTGCAACACTTATATCTGCAATATATCCCACTGTTCCTGTCATATAGATAGTTCCGTCCTCTTCCATATCGATCTGTATCATTCCGCCAGGCTGATTTACATTAATACGGGATTCTACCAGCCCCAGCTTATAGGCTGCCGCTGCCGCCGCACAGCTTCCTGTTCCAGAAGCCTTTGTATATCCGGAGCCTCTTTCCCAGATTTCAATCTCCAGATTTCCCTTGTCGACCTGACGGCAGATCTGCAGGTTCATTCTCTCCGGAAATTCATCTGCATTTTCCACATAAGGTCCCAGATTCTTTACAGCTTCTGCACTTACATTGTCTGTAAAAATAATGCAGTGTGGATTACCAACTGTCAGGCAGGTAGCCTTGTATTCTTTTCCATGGAATACGAAATTCTCCTTAATTACTTCACGAACTTCACCGGAAACAGGGATATCGCTGGAGATAAAAGATGGTTTTCCCATGTTTACTTTAAATTCCGTTGCCCGGCTGTTCAGGCATTCCACATGAATCGTGCCCGACATAGTGTCAATGTCAAATTTTTTCTCAGTAATATATCCATTATCCATCAGATATTTGGCAAAAATACGCACGCCGTTTCCACTGATGGCAGATTCACTTCCGTCTGCATTAAAAATACGCACACCCAATTTCCCATCAATTTCTACCGGTCCATAGAGCACACCGTCAGCGCCAAGCCCAAATCCTCTCTGGCAGAGAAGTGCAATCTTCTTTCCCTGAAGCTGTACCTGATTTTTCTTCGGATCAAGAATCAGATAATCGTTTCCAAGTCCCTGATATTTACTCATAATAATTGTATTTGCCATAACCATATCTCTCCTTCTGATTTATAATCCCGGATACTTCCCGCTTTTGTATCTGCACCGATAATCAATTGTCGGGCAATCTTCCCAACTCACTTTGCCACTTGTCTGATTAAATTTTGTGTCAGGCGATTTTCTTATATCACATCCTGACTTTACATTCATTATATTCTATCATTTTTACCATGTATATAGAGTAAAATGCTTGAAATATTGCAAAAAATGCTCTACAAGTGTTACAAAAAAAGGCCATTATATCAGTTCTCTGATATAACAGCCTTACAGCAACATCACTCCTCTCTGTTCAGTTTTCTATTTCTTTACCCTATTTCGAAATAGTTACAAAGTTTTTACAATTGCTTTGTGTTTTTATGATACTATTATTCTTGAATAATGTCAATATTTTTGTAGCATATTTCTTTTTTTACCGTGAAAATCTGATTTTTTCCACAAAAGCAGCAGAAGAAAAAATCCCATCCACATCAGACACAATCCTTCCGGCAGTCCTGGAGTTGTATAATCCAACTCTATCCGATGTGATCCTTTAGAGATCTTGGACCCAAGAAACATTCTGTTGGCTTTATTTGTCTCCTGTTTTACTCCATCTACATAAAGTTTCCACCCTGGACTGTACGGGATTGTAAATACAAGTTCTCTTTCCTTTGAAAAATTAACTGTACAGCAGATATGGTCTCCATCTACAGTCAGATCCTCCGGTGCCTCTGTCCTCCGTTCTTCTGTTAATTCCGAAAGACCATCCATTTTCTGCGCAAAAATCCGGATGCCATCTGTTTTATATTTTCCCGGAGTCGCAAATACAAGTTTCACTTCATTCATTGGCTTCTCATTATATAAAAGATTCATTCCGTAATTGGTTCTTCCACTCCCGAAATTATCCTTTATTGATAATACCCGAAGCGACTGCGTATACATTTCTCCATCATGTGGATAAACAATCTTTACATCTGCATTTACATTGTCTTTTTTTTCAAATACAGTACGGAAAGTTTTATTCTTACCCTTATAGGAAAGCCCGTCAAAAGTCACATATGTCTCAGAATTTGTCTCTCCTTTAAAAGTCAGGACACAGCTTGCATCCTTTTTTTCTGCGCAGATCAGGCCATTTTTCCATGTCATGTCCTTCATATCATGAACAGTATAGGGAATCTCTTTTACATGAAGACTCAAATTTGTCTTTTCCATTCCTTCTGCATCTTCCCTTTTCAGAACAACTCCCTGCATAAGGGCTTCCTGCCTCTGGACAGGATTCATTTTCATGTATGAAGATACCGGAATATAACTGTCATACGTATAAGCAAAAGGCAGCGAATCCGGATCCGTGTAAAGATTGCGATCCTTTTGTCCTGTTTCCTCACTTTTCTTTACCACTCCATAGGGCACAATTCCCTCTTTTGCAAGAAAATACTTTACCGAGAACAGTTTTGACAGCCAGGTTCTGCTGTTTAAGCTATAGAAAATCTGATCCATGGAACTGTTCATATATACTTCATTAAAGAATGTGCCGGTTCCCTCAGGTGCAATCGAAAATCTGAATTTTCCCGCATTTATTTCATTCAGCATAGAAGTGTTGCAGAGTGTATTTATATTACGCTGGTCTACACGGACCAGGGAACTGTTTGGTAATTCCTTAATCGTATCTTCTATTTCACTGTGGCATTTTCCATATGCCCGTCCCCTGTTAACATAAGCAGAAATGATTGTTTTATTTTTATGTCCACGTCCTGATCCATTATAATAAAACCAGATATTTGTTCCCACGCTCAGAACAATAAAAAATGTGAAAAATATTGCCTGTCTCTTTTTATTATTTGCCAGAAACCTATATCCTGTCAGAAATGCAGCAATCATGCATAACAGAAGAATTCCTGCTACTCCGTTATTTTTCCCTTTGAAATGAGGATAAAAAATCAAAAACGCAGAATACAGGGACACGATAGCAGCCAGAATTATCTTCTTTTTTGTTGTAAGCCCGAAAAATTCCTGAAACATCTTCACAAAAATATAAGAAAACAACATTGAACATGCCCATGTCCATCGATTTGTTGTATATGAAAATCCATTCATAATTCTGCCAGCCAAAGGAATACATACCATTGCAGTTACCAGTGCTGTTCCAAGTTTCAGGCTCAGATATTTTCCTTTCTGCATAAACAGAACTATGATTGCCAGTACACATACCCCTGCAACTCCAATGTAAGAAAACCTGGTCTTATTACTTGCTCCTGAAAAAGCAGCCAACAAAGTGACATAAAAACGCCTGCTGTACAGAATCGGCATATATCTCTGAACATTCATCCGTGAATTTCCCATCATTGTCTTAATAATCGGAAGCAACACCGGTGACGATATCATCAATGCGATCATTGTATAGATTCCGATTTTCCCTGCCATTCCTGCAAATTCTCTCAGAATAAACCTGCTATGCTTTGTAAAATAACGAAAGACCACATAGATTACCGTAAATACTGCCAGCATATAAAAAAAATAGAAATTACTCACTGCCGAAAGAACGATTGTCCATATATACAGATATGGCTTCTTCCTGTCATATATCCTGTCTATCCCCAACATGATCAGAGGAAGATAAATGACCGGGTTCATAAAATAGGGATGATCCAGTCCCGTCACGATCATCCACTGAGAATATACATAAATCAGACTTCCAAGAAAAACCGGCAGTTTTTTGTTCTTATTATAAAAACAATACATGGAGAATGTAATACCCGCCAGATAATATCTCAGAAAACACAGAAATGCATAAAGATATTCCGTGTATCTGGAAGGAACAAGCACAGCCAGCAGATTCAGCGGGTCTCCGATCACATAATAATGTAATGTTGTAAGAATATCTGCTCCGTTTCCTATATGCAGATTCCACTGTGGTATATTCAGTCTGTGCGCAAACACCAGATCTCTTATAATCTGTCTCAGATAATTTCCCCAATATTCAAGTGCAATGTAATGCTGTTGCATACCATCACCTTTATGAATAAATGATTTTCCATTTTTCATAAAAATGAATAGTATAATGCAGAAAATCCCGCACATCGAAAGGGAATATATCCCGTAATAACAACATTTTTCTTTTTGTTTATCTTTTTCCACTTCCAATATTATTCCTCCTGCTGCTGAATTTTTATCTTTCTGCAGAACTATAATATTCTTATAACTGTTCAGTATCTTCGCAGTCAGTAAATCACATAGCTTCACAAAAAGCTTATATATTTTAACAGATTCTTGTTCTTTGTCTGTAAAATCGGCTTATTATATTTCATGATAGATATCTTTTGACCCCGGCACCATTAAATGATAGTATAAATACAATACCAAATAATCACATTATCCAAAGGCGGTTCGACAATGCTTTTATCAGAACAATTTTATCAGACAGAGAAAACCGGATACCTGAATGAACAGTTCCGGATTTTCCACATCAAAGACCAGACCAGTAAAGAATTCACCTATCACTATCATGATTTTCATAAAGTAGTTATTTTCATCTCCGGCAAGGCTGCATATCATATAGAAGGAAAAGCTTATCAACTGAAACCATGGGACATTCTTCTGGTAAACCGCCATGCCATCCACCGCCCGGAGATTGATCCTTCTGTTCCGTATGAGCGTTTCATTCTCTGGATCCAGAACGATATTCCCTGGCAGGAACTGCTGAAATGCTTCCAGAAAGCAAATGACCGAAGCTATAATCTGGTACGTCTGAATTCTGCTCTTCAGGAAAAGATGAAAGACATCCTGTTTGAACTGGAAAATTCCGCAAAATCCGATGAATATGGAAGGGAAATCCTGACACAGTCACTTTTTCTTCAGTTTATGGTTTATCTGAACCGTATCTTTCTGGAAAAGCAGTACATTTTTGATAAAAAATCCTACACCTTTGACTCGCAGATTGCCAACATTCTTCAGTATATTAACCATAACCTGAAGGAAGACCTTTCTGTGGAAGCTCTTTCTGCAAAATATTATGTAAGCAAGTATCACCTGATGCGGAAGTTCAAACAAGAAACCGGCTATACCATTCATAATTATATTGTAAATAAACGCCTTCTTATGGCACGTACTCTAATCTCAAATGGAATGCTTGTGACAAAAGCAGCACAGGAAAGTGGGTTCGCAGAATACAGCACTTTTTCCCGGGCATACCGTAAACAGTTCAAAACCACCCCCAGCGAAGAACTGCCTCATTATAGCAATCCTCTAAAATAATATATCCACTACTTTTACACAACAATTCCATAACACAAAAAAGATGTAACCATGTCTGAAAGAATTTTTCTTCTCAGACATAATTACATCTTTTATTGTTCTCAGGTCATGCAGATATTCACACTCTGCTTATTATTTCACTTTCTTCTTCGCTGTCGCACAGTAGAATACGAATCCCAGCAGTACCAGTGCCACGATCATCCATCCGGCCAGTGCTACTGTTCCCAGACCTGCAAATTTATCATAGTAACCTTTCAGATAGATCACAATGATAATCGCCGGAATTCCATAGGCAACATAATTTTTCAGACATTTCGGGAATTTCATGCCTGTACCGGCATTCACCTCTGCAATGAAATTGTCCCATCCCCATCCGTTCTTTCTGGTACAAAACAGAAGGTAACCAAGACTTCCAAGAGGAAGAAGGTTATTAGAAACAATAAAGTCTTCCAGATCCATGATGTTACTTCCATCGCCGAATGGCTGGAATCCGGAAAGTACATTGAATCCAAGCACACATGGAATGCTTAAGATCACAACAAGAACTGCGCAGACAACAACACTCTTTTTACGGTTCCAGCCAAACAGTTCCATATTAAACACAATCAGGTTCTCAAATACAGCAATGATCGTTGAAACCGCAGCAAATGTCAGAAACAGGAAGAACAGACTTCCCCACAAAGCCCCTCCGCTCATCTTTGCAAAAATATTGGGCAGAGTGATAAAGATAAGGCTTGGACCTGCATCCGGCTGGATTCCATAGGAGAAGCATGCCGGAATAATGATAAATCCTGCTGTCAGCGCAACAAAAGTATCGAGTACGGTGATGCTTACCGCCTCTCCGGTAAGGCTTCTGGATTTGTCCAGATAACTTCCGAAGATCAGCATGGCACCAATACCAATGGATAATGTAAAGAATGACTGACTCAATGCCGCAAATACTACATTACCAACTCCTGCTTCCTTAATCTTCTGAAAATCAGGAACCAGATAGAAGCGGATTCCTTCTCCCGCGCCTTCCATCATTACTGAATGAACCGCAAGGATCACCATAATGATAAGCAGTGCACTCATCATTACTTTGGAGATTTTTTCAATACCATTCTGCAATCCCATGAAACAAACTGCAAATCCGATCAGACAGATAATAACCATCCATAACATCATCGTCGGTGCATTTCCCAGCATATCGGAAAAAGACTGTGTTACTGCTTCCGGAGTCGCTCCAACGAAATCTCCCCGCAGACTCTTCACACAATAGTAGATCATCCATCCTCCTACTGTTGTGTAAAACATCATCAGCATATAACATCCAATAATACCAATAATTTTCAATGGCTTCCAGCAGCTTCCTGCAGGTGCCAGTTTGTCAAAACATTTCGCAACACTTGTATGGCTTCCCCGTCCTACCGCAAATTCTGCTACCAGAACCGGAATACCGAGAATAACCAGAAAACATAAGTAGATCAGGATAAAGGCCGCGCCTCCATATGCCCCGCAGATATACGGAAACTTCCACACATTTCCAATACCGATGGCACATCCTGCTGACACCAGGATAAAACCAAGGCGTGAGCCGAAAGACTCTCTTTTCATACTGTTTTTCCCCCTTTATGGAATTGTTATGTGACTGTTCATCAATCATAATCACATAGCTGTGGATGTATTGAACAGTTCAGACAGATATTCACAATCTGCCAATTCAACGCGCTAACGTGTTTTTGCGCACGATAAAAGGGCCTCATGATTCAGCCCTTTTATTTTGCAGCAGACATGATCTGCTCACAATGTTCTGTTTACAAAATCATTACTGCCCGCTCTGTAGTAATGAACTCACCATATACAAAAATGGGAGTCTTCTCAACTGAGATAAACGAGTCAGACCTTATTCTTACGTCCACAGCACTGTTTGTATTTCTTACCGCTTCCACATGGGCAGGGATCGTTCGGATATACTTTGATTTCTTTTCTCTGAACCGGTTTCTTAGGACCGGCACTGTCATCCTTGTTTGTTCCGGTAACTTTAGCTACCTGTTCACGCTCGATCTTCTGCTCTACATGTACATGGTACAGCATACGAAGAGTATCTTCCTGAATGGATGTGATCATTTCGTTGAACATATCAAATGCACTCATTTTATATTCAACAACCGGATCTCTCTGTCCATAAGCAGCAAGTCCGATACCCTGACGAAGGATTTCCATATCATCAATGTGATCCATCCACTTGCTGTCAATGCATTTCAGAAGTACAACTCGCTCTAATTCACGAAGCTGCTCCGGTTCCGGGAACTCTGCTTCTTTTTCTTCATAGAGCTTCACTGCCTCTTCTTTCAGTTCATGTCTGATCTCATCGCGTTTCTTGCCTTTTACACTCTCAGCTGTAAGCGGTCTGATCGGAATGATCGGAGTAAGAACACCGTTAAATTCATTCAGATCCCACTCTTCAGAATCTACATCATCAGAGAAACACATATCAACATAAGTATCCACTGTATCCTGGATCATCTTATAGATTGCTTCACGCATATTCTCACCGTCGAGAACCTGACGACGTTCTTTGTAGATGATCTCACGCTGTTCATTGTTTACCTGGTCATAATCAAGAAGATTCTTACGGATACCAAAGTTGTTAAACTCAATCTTCTCCTGAGCTTTCTCAATTGCATTGGAAAGCATCTTGTGCTCAATCTGTTCATTCTCTGCAACACCAAGAGATGTAAAGATCTTCATCAGTCTCTCAGAACCGAACAGACGCATCAGGTCATCTTCCAGGGAAATATAGAAACGGGATTCACCCGGATCACCCTGACGTCCTGAACGTCCGCGAAGCTGATTGTCAATACGTCTGGACTCATGACGTTCTGTACCGATGATCATCAGACCACCTGCATTTCTTGCCACATCATCCAGCTTGATATCTGTACCACGACCAGCCATGTTAGTGGCGATCGTAACTGCTCCTGCCTGACCTGCCTGTGAGACAATCTCTGCCTCAAGTTCATGGAACTTGGC
>OHCF01001086.1_pt1 | contig 11342 bp, 10 predicted proteins | sample 1577511 | NCBI WGS metagenome assembly OHCF01 (sample SAMEA3879568, study PRJEB24766) | human gut metagenome | biome: human-associated habitat; feature: feces | place: USA | collected 1985/1987 | reverse complement strand
GAGGGTAAAATATACCGCAAAGTGGGGCTTGCAGATTGCGGAAATGGTTTTTCAGACACGCTCTAGCGTGTAGTTGGGCAGGCAGCGGCGGGAGGCGGCATGGTAGAAGAGATTCTGCAGTGGCTTAAGAATATTTCAATTTTTCTGATTTTTATGACAACTGTGCTGAACCTGATCCCGGAGAAGGAGGACAAGAAGCCGGTTCAGTTTTTTCTTGGAATTGTGATGGTACTGATTTTTTTCCAGCCCGTGCTAAAAGCGGGAGGTTTGGAGCAGAAAATGGCGCAGACGCTCGACCGTCTGACGCTGGAAGAGGAGGCAGCAGCAATGGAAAATGTACAGATTCGTGCAGAAAGCTTTGAAAAACAGTATTACGTGGGCGCCTGGGAAAAAGAGACGGAGCGCCAGATCCGGATGTATCTGTCAGAGAGCGGCATTCCGGGGGCAGCCGTTTCGGTAACGCTGGAGCCGGGAAACACCGGTGAGGCAAAAGAGATCCGCATTGAAGCGCCGATGCGGCAGACGAGCATTTACCGCGAAGAACAGAAAAAACAGCGGGAAATGCTCGATGAAAAGCTGACAGAGATCAAAAGTGTTTTAAGTGAGGTCTACGGAACCGATCCGGCGCATATTATGGTAGAGATTTCGGAATAGGCCTATGAGGGAAAAGGCAGCGGCGTTTTTCCGGAAACAGAAAAAGGAGCAGTGGATGCTGTACTTCCTGCTGGCGGCAATCGGCGTTGTCCTGCTGCTGCCGACGGGAACAAAAAAGACCGGTGAGGAGACAGAACAGCCGCAGGAGACGGCTGCGCGTCCGGCGGGAGATGCGGGACTTTCGGTGCAGGAGGAGATGGAACAGCGCCTTTGTGACGCACTTTCCCAGATGGACGGTGTGGGCGCAGTGCATGTTGTGGTGACGCTGGAATCCACAGGAAAAAAGATTGTGGAAAAAGATGTCCCAACGCGGAGCACAACGGAGGAAAACAAGAAGGGAGAGGAGACCGGAAGCGTTACATCCTCATCGCAGGATGAGGCAACTGTCTATGAAAAGACACAGAACGGAGCCGAGACACCGTATGTGGTTTCCGAGGAGTACCCGGCGGTGCGCGGCGTGCTCGTTATCGCAGAAGGCGGGGGAAACCCGGTGACGATACAGGAGATTCAGGAGGCCGTGATGGCATTATTTCAGGTGGGCGCAAATAAGATTAAAGTAGTCAAAATGAAGTAAAGGAGTCAAATGCGTGGAAAAATTAGAACAGGAAATGAATGCACCTGAGAAAATGGCAGAGACACCATCGCCGAAAAAGACGGCCGGGAAAAAGAAAAAATTCCGGAAAAACCAGGTCATCATCACCGCCCTTGCGATCATGATCGCCGTCGCCGGATACATCAACTATGCTGACAGCACCCTGTCCACCAAAGGAACGGCAGACGGAACCACCGCAGACACAAGCACCGTATTAAAAGACATCTCCAGCCTTGACACTGACATCACCGATGAGGTGGACGCCGGAGCCGCTGGTGATTCCTCGCGGACCATCACAGAAACACCGGGAGAGGCTGTCCTTGCCGGGGCATCTACATACATGGCCCAGGCCAGAATCGACCGCGAACAGATCCGTTCCCAGAACAAAGACACCTTAAACGAAATCATCAACAACACCAACCTTTCCGAAACCGAGCGCCAGAGCGCCGTCCAGAGCATGGTGGAAATGACGGAACTCGTAGAAAAAGAGTCGGCAACCGAACTCCTCCTCGAAGCCAAAGGCTTCAACGATGTCGTCGTAAATCTGACCGGCGAAACCGCCGACATCGTCGTTCCGATGAAAGAAGTAACCGAGGAACAGCGTGCCCAGATCGAAGACATCGTAACCCGTAAAACCGGAATCGGCGTAGAAAACATCGTCATCTCCGCCGCCGACACAGCCGCAGAGGAGAGTGCTCAGTAAATTTTGATATCCACGTAAAAAATCCGGAAACGCAAAATCATGCGTTCCCGGATTTTTTCACGTAATCCTATTTAATTTGCACCATGTGCCGTTCTTGCAACCGTCTGCAGTGCTTTCTTCACCGGCGGCAGCGAGATCAGAATCACCGTCAGCACACCTTCAGCCAGCAGATAGCTGTAGTTGTAAATAATCGGATACAGCGCCTTCAAAGACTGCGGGAAATTCTCCGGCATATAATCCATCCAGTACAGATACCCGCCTAACGTATGGAAAAATCCCCTCGCCAGCACAGCTACAATATACCCGATCAGCAGCCCGTTTTTCTTCTTTCCAAAGAATCCGGCCACACCCAGCGCCGCAAACGCAAACACATAATCACAGCACACCTGGAACAGCGACAGCACATACGGCCCCTGGATAAACTGCAGCAGTCCATAAGCAAAACCAACGAGAATACCCGTCTTCGCCCCATACCAGTTCGCAATCAGCACAATAAACAGCATCGAAAACAACGTAACCGATCCCCCGTACGGCAGTTCAAACACCTTCACATACGAAGTCACAAACGCCAGCGCCATCCCCATCGCACAAAACGCCAGCTTCCTTGCATCCATTCCCGTCCCCTTACTCTTCTGAGCAGAAAGAACCGAAGCAATCACCACCAGCGCCACCATCAGCACCACGCATCCAACATAACCGGCCGTCGTCAGTCCGCCGTCAGCAGTAACAAAAAAACTCATAAAAAAACCTCCTTCGCATTCCGCTTGGAGGGGCTCACATAAAAACACAGTCCCGAATCACCTCCGAAACCACGTTCCAGCTTCCCTACGCAGGAATTATCCCGTTCAGGTAGTGAGGGTCCGTGAGCTTATCCCTGTCCCACGTTCTCAGCCAAAGGCTCCCCTAGCGTCTTATTATTTTAACGTATTAAAGTATACCAACCTCCCCCTTATTTGTCAACCTACCCGTTTTTTCATCCAAATACATGTTGACAAGAAGTACATACAAGTGCTATATTACAATTAGTTCAATCATTAAACTAATTGTACGAAAGGAGCACCAACACAATGCAGATTCTGAAAGTAACAGACGAAGCATTCCGCCAGTACGGTAAAGTCATCAAAGACCTCGACGTCAGCGACATCATCACCGCCATGTCCGAGACCCCATGTCCCGAGGACGTAGTCTACGAGCCTTCCATTGAAAGCCTCGAAGCCTGCAAAAGCGCCCAGTCCGTATCCGACAGCCTCTACGGCGGCATGCCGATCCAGATCGGCTACTGCAACGGCCACAACCATTTACTGAACGCCGTAGAATACCACCGCGACAGCGAAATCAACATCGCCGTAACCGACCTGATCCTGATCCTCGGAAAAGAACAGGACATCACCGAAGACCACACCTACGACTCATCCAAAATGGAGGCCTTCTTAATCCCGGCCGGAACCACCATTGAAGTCTACGCAACCACCCTCCACTACGCACCATGCAACGTGGCAGCCAGCGGCTTCAAATGCGTCGTAGTCCTTCCAAAAGGAACCAATACCGACATCACCCTGGAAGAAAAACACACCCCGGAAGACGACCTGCTCTTCGCCAGAAACAAATGGCTCTTAAGCCACCCGGATGCAAACATCGCCGGAAGCGTAGCAGGCATCAAAGGAGAAAACCTCTCGGTAAAATAAAACCAGAGACAAAACCAGAAATCAGAAACACTGCCCCAAAAGAGCAGTTCTGAACATAAAAAGAAACCAAAAACCAAGAAAACCCAAAAAGGAGGATCTTCAAAAATGATCAACAATACACCGGAAATCAAATTAGGTATCGTTGCAGTAAGCCGTGACTGCTTCCCGAACAGCCTTTCCGAGAACAGAAGAAAAGCAGTCGTAAAAGCATACGACGGAGAAATCTACGAATGTCCAATCATCGTCGAGAATGAAATCGACATGATGAACGCACTCGAAGACCTGAAAAAAGCAGAGTGTGATGCACTTGTTGTATACCTTGGAAACTTCGGACCGGAGACCGAAGAAACCCTGCTTGTAAAATACTTCGACGGACCTTGCATGGTAGTAGCAGCAGCAGAAGAGACCGGCGACGACCTTGTAGGCGGACGCGGCGATGCATACTGCGGCGTTCTGAACGCAAGCTACAACCTGAAACTGCGCAACCTGCACGCATACATTCCGGAGTACCCGGTTGGCGATGCAGAAGACGTAGCAGCCATGATCAAAGATTTCGTACCGGTTGCAACTGCAGTTGTAGCTGTTAAGAACCTGAAAATCATCAGCTTCGGACCGCGTCCGACCAACTTCCTGGCATGTAACGCACCGATCAAACAGCTGTACAACCTCGGCGTAGAAATCGAAGAGAACTCCGAGCTTGACCTGTTTGAAGCATTCAACAAACACGCAGGCGATGAGAGAATCCCGGCAGTCGTAGAAGATATGGCAAAAGAGCTCGGCGAAGGAAACCTGAAACCGGAAATCCTGCCGAAACTGGCTCAGTACGAGATCACCCTGTTAGACTGGATCGAAGCACACAAAGGCTCCAGAAAATACGTAACCCTGACCGGAAAATGCTGGCCGGCATTCCAGACACAGTTCGGATTCGTTCCTTGCTATGTCAACAGCCGTCTGACCAAGATGGGCATCCCGGTATCCTGTGAGGTAGATATCTACGGAACACTGTCCGAGTTCATCGGAACCGTTGTATCCAAAGACACCGTAACACTCCTCGACATCAACAACACCGTTCCGAAGGATATGTATGAGAGCGAAATCAAAGGCAAATTTGATTACACCTTAAAAGATACCTTCATGGGATTCCACTGCGGAAATACCGCTTCCACCAAACTGGCATTCTGCTCTATGAAATATCAGATGATCATGGCAAGAACCCTTCCGGAAGAAGTAACACAGGGTACCCTCGAGGGAGATATCGTTCCTGGAGACATCACCTTCTATCGTCTGCAGAGCACATCTGACGCAAAACTGCGCGGATACATCGCAGAGGGCGAGGTTCTTCCTGTAGCAACACGTTCCTTCGGAAGCATCGGTATCTTCGCTATTCCGGAGATGGGCAGATTCTACCGTCACGTACTGGTAGAGAAAAACTATCCGCATCACGGCGCAGTAGCATTCGGACACTTCGGAAAACCGTTATTCGAAGTATTCAAAATGCTCGGTGTCGAAGTAGATGAGATCGGCTACAACCAGCCGAAGGGTGTTCGTTACCCGACAGAGAATCCGTGGGGCTAATCCGTTCTGGAAGATTCACTGAAAAATAAGAAAGATATGCAGTAACGCATAAGCAAAAGGGCGGAGCAGAGATCTAGGTCTGCTGCCGCCCTTTTTGAAAAAGAGTAGAAAAAGGAGATTCGACATGTATTTTATTGGTGTTGACCTTGGTACTTCCGCTGTCAAACTGCTTCTGATGGACGAGGAAGGCAAAATTGTAAATATTGTATCGAGAGAGTATCCGCTGTATTTCCCGCATCCAGGCTGGTCTGAGCAGAAACCGGAAGACTGGTGGGAGCAGAGTAAAGAGGGAATCCGCGAGCTGGTAAAAGACGTAGACAAATCCCAGGTAGCCGGCATCAGCTTCGGCGGCCAGATGCATGGCCTTGTCATCCTGGATGAGAACGATAACGTCATCCGCCCGGCGATCCTCTGGAACGACGGCCGTACCGCAAAACAGACCGATTATCTGAACACCGTAATCGGAAAAGAAAAACTCTCCGAGTACACCGCAAACATTGCATTTGCAGGCTTTACCGCACCGAAGATTCTCTGGGTGAAAGAAAATGAGCCGGATAACTTCGCAAAAATCTGCAAAATCATGCTTCCAAAAGATTACCTGGCATACCGTCTCTCCGGCGCATTCGTAAGCGACTACTCCGATGCATCGGGCATGCTTCTGATGGATGTCAAGAACAAATGCTGGTCAAAAGAGATGGCAGAAATCTGCGGTATTTCCCTGGAGATGCTGCCGGAGCTCCATGAGAGCTTTGACGCTGTCGGAACCTTAAAACCGGAAGTAGCAGCAGAACTTGGACTGCCGGAGACCTGTAAAGTTGTAGCAGGAGCCGGAGACAACGCAGCAGCCGCAGTCGGAACCGGAACCGTAGGCGACGGCATGTGCAACGTTTCCCTTGGTACAAGCGGAACCGTATTCATTTCCAGCAGCAAATTCGGCGTAGACAGCCACAATGCCCTGCACGCATTCGCACACGCAGACGGCCACTATCACCTGATGGGATGCATGCTGAGTGCAGCTTCCTGCAACAAATGGTGGATGGATGAAATCATCCGCACAAAAGAATATACAAAAGAGCAGGAGAACATCACAAAACTTGGCGAGAATAATGTCTTCTTCCTGCCGTATCTGATGGGCGAGCGTTCCCCGCACAACAACCCGGATGCAAGAGGAACCTTCATCGGCCTGACTATGGACACCACAAGAGAGGATATGACCCAGGCTGTTCTCGAGGGCGTTGCCTTTGCGATCCGCGATTCCTTTGAGGTAGCAAAATCCCTCGGCATCCAGATCGAGAGAACGAAAATCTGCGGAGGCGGTGCAAAGAGCCCTCTGTGGAGACGCATGATCGCAAACGTGCTGAACATCAAAGTGGACCGTATTGAGTCCGAGGAAGGCCCGGCACTTGGCGGAGCCATGCTGGCAGCCGTTGCCTGCGGTGTCTTTTCATCCGTAGAAGAGGCGGCAGAAAAAATTGTTCGTGTGACAGAGACCATCGAGCCGGAACCGGAACTGGTTGAGAAATATGAGCGCCAGTATCAGAAATTTGCAAAGATTTATCCGACCGTAAAAGATCTGTTTACAGAGCTGCTGTAATAAAAAGAGGTAAGAAATAAGATGAAGAAAGTGGAACATGGGAAAACATTTGACCGGAATGCAGCAAACCCGCCGGCGTTTGAAATCTTTCACAACACCGTGACAGAAGGCTATCCGGAGCACTGGCATACCGCAATTGAAATTATCATGCCGACCAGAGGTGAATATGAGGTTGTTGTCGGAAAAGACAGCTATAATCTCAAAGAGGGCGACATCATCATGATCAATTCCGGCGTTGTACACGGAATGAGATTCGTATCCCAGGGAGAACGGATTGTCATGCTGGTGGAACCGGGCTGTGTGGAGAATCAGGAAGAAATGGAAACGATTTTCCTGCGGCTTCCGGCCATCTACTTCAAAAAAGAGGATGAGGAAGATCCCTTCTATCTGTTTCTACGCAGCCAGATTCTGGAACTGGTGCGGGAATACGATAATGAGGGCGCAGTGATGACGCACAGAATCTGCACCGGCCTCAAAGAGCTTTTTTCAGAGTTTGGCCGCAAGGGCTTTTCGGATGCCAACGCGCAGAATACGTTCGGGGCAATGAAGCAGCAGGAATATATAGAGGCTGTTTTAAGCGCCTGCCGTTATATCAATGTCCATTACATGGAGAATCTTTCTCTCGAGGAAGTAGCTGCGGTCAGCGGATTTTCCAAGTTCCACTTTACCAGAATTTTCAAGCAGTACATGAACATGACATTCTATGAGTACCTCAATTCTAAACGCGTCAAACGCGCAGAGGAGCTTCTGTACGACAAAAAGATGAGTATCACGGATGTGGCGATGAATTCCGGATTCTCTTCTTTAAGTGCCTTCAACCGTACCTTCAAGACGGTAAAGGCCTGTTCGCCGAGCGATTACCGCAGACAGCGGGAGTCGATGGTACAGGCTTTGCTGATGCAGGGATAAAAGGACTTGTATTTCACACTTTACTGTGCTAAAATGGTAGTATTCCGAGTTATAAGAATGAGATGGGGACTTAATTTTCGTACAGGAGGGCTTGAAATGAACAAGAAACTTCATTCAGAAGCAGTAGACCAGCTTTTTGAGGCAATTTTGTGTCTGAAGAATAAGGAAGAATGCTATACTTTTTTTGAGGATGTATGCACCATCAATGAACTGCTTTCGCTGTCGCAGCGGTTTGAAGTGGCGAAAATGCTGCGGGAGAAGAGAACGTATCTGGAAATCTCCGAAAAGACGGGAGCATCCACGGCGACGATCAGCCGCGTGAACCGTTCCTTAAGCTATGGAAACGACGGATATGAGATGGTGTTTGAACGGATGGAAAAGAAAGAAAATGTGTAAAATCAAAAAAGACGGTGCGATTCCAACGCAGCCGTCTTTTTTTGATTACACATTTGTTCTTAATTTTTCTTTTTCGGATCAGAAGGCGCCGCGAGGGATGCCAGTTCATCCACCATGTGCTCGATCATCTGTTTTTTCAGATAGACATCGAAACTCAGCAGACAGATAAACGAAAAGAGCTGGAGAAATTCCCGGTCCTCCTCCGGTGAGCTGCCGAACATGGACTTGGATACATCCGCTTTTTTCAGAAGATCTTCTTTTACGGATGCAATTTCTTCTTTTTCCATCTGGAAAATTTCGTCGTAGATATCTTTGATGGAAAAGCCGCTCTCCGTGCCGAAATACCGATCGGTGATCGGGGCGAGCAGTGTCTGGATATCCGTGATCGAGAGGATGTTTTTAAAGTAGTAAATAAAAACCAGAAGCATCATGTGCTCCGGCGAATATTTCTTTTTGACCGGCGGCGGGAGCAGCTTGTTTTTTGCATAGTTGTTGATCATTGTTTTTGTCAGAACCTTATCGGACTCGAAGCGGCGCGAAGAAGCGAGCTGTGCGTCCATAAAGGTCGTGACCTGGTCCATATATAAAGCAATGTTCGGGATTTCCTCCGGGCGGATGCCTTCGAGAGAATCCAGTGAATTCAGTAAATCATGAAGAATTTTATCTGAGTCTATCGTCATTTGTTATCACCTCACTGTTCCCATTATATAGTTTTTAATACCAGATAGCAAGGACTTTGCGAAAAAAGTTTCCATGATAAAAATGCAACGTATGTTCGTTCTTACTTGTAACCGGGGCGGATTTGTTATATACTGAGATGCATGTGAAAAGATTCGAAGCAGATGAAGGAGAAAGAACATGAATCAGACAGAAACAGGATTAAACCCGATGCAGATGGAAGCTGTGGAGCACACCGAAGGGCCGCTTCTGATCCTTGCAGGTGCCGGTTCGGGAAAGACGAGGGTACTGACGCACCGCATCGCCTCCCTGATCAGGGACAAAGGCGTCAATCCGTGGAATATTATGGCGATCACTTTTACGAACAAGGCCGCCGGAGAAATGCGTGAGCGTGTCGATAAAATCGTGGGATACGGATCGGAGCGGATCTGGGTCAGCACCTTCCATTCCAGCTGCGTGCGGATTCTGCGCCGCCATGCTGAACGTCTGGGATACGCCAACAATTTTGCAATTTACGATACCGATGACCAGAAATCGCTGATCAAGGACATCATGAAACGGCTCCAGATGGATCCGAAACTGTACCGCGACCGTGCGATCATGGCGGCAATTTCGTCCGCAAAGGATGAGATGATTGAGCCGGACCAGTACCGGATTGACGCGGGAATCGACTGGAAGCTGCAGAAGTATGCGGCAGTTTATGCGGAGTATCAGGCAGAGTTAAAGAAAAACAATGCGATGGACTTCGATGATCTGCTGGTACAGACCGTAAAATTATTCCAGCAGTTCCCGGAAGTGCTCGACTATTATCAGGAGCAGTTCCGCTATATCATGGTCGATGAGTATCAGGATACCAACACGGTTCAGTTCCGCTTTGTGAGCCTTCTGGCGGCAAAATACCGCAATCTCTGCGTTGTCGGCGATGATGATCAGTCGATCTACAAATTCCGCGGGGCGAATATTGAAAATATTCTGAGTTTTGAGCATGTATTCCCGGATGCGAAGGTCATTAAACTGGAGCAGAATTACCGTTCCACGCAGAATATTCTGAATGCGGCAAATGAAGTGATTGCGAATAACCAGGGACGAAAAGCAAAACGCCTGTGGACAGAGAACCCGGAGGGTGACCTGATCGATCTGCGGCAGTTCCAGAGCGGTTTTGAGGAGGCGGAGTACGTGGCAGGAGAAATCACGCGCGGTGTCCGCACGGAGGGAAAGAAGTACCGTGATTATGCAATTCTCTACCGTACCAACGCACAGTCCCGTCTTTTTGAGGAAAAATTTATCGTATCCAATATTCCATATAAGATTGTCGGCGGCGTGAACTTCTATGCAAGAAAAGAGATCAAAGACCTGCTTGCCTATTTGAAAACGATCGATAATGCAAGAGATGATCTTGCTGTCCGCAGGATCATTAATGTGCCAAAACGTGGAATCGGTGCAACAACCTTAAACCGTGTGGCAGATTATGCGGCTGCGGCAGACATCAGTTTTTATAATGCATTGAAAATGGCAGACGATATTCCGACACTCGGCAAGAGTGCTGCAAAGATCAAGCCATTTGTGAATTTTATTCAGGTGATGCGCAGTAAAGTAGAGATTATCAGCGTTTCTGAACTTTTGCAGGAGATTATAGACGAAACCGGATATGTGAAAGAATTGGAAGCGGAAGATACCGAAGAGGCAAAGGCGCGTATTGAGAATATCGATGAGTTGATCAGCAAAGTGGTTGCTTACGAGGAAGGCGAGGAACATCCGACACTCAGCGGTTTTTTAGAGGAAGTGGCACTGGTTGCAGACATCGACAGTCTCGATGAGGGCAGTGATTATGTTGTTTTAATGACATTACATAGTGCAAAAGGTCTGGAGTTCCCGAAAGTTTACCTTGCCGGAATGGAGGATGGATTGTTCCCAAGTTATATGTCCATCACTTCGGACAGTTCTTCTGAGGATCTCGAAGAGGAGCGACGCCTGGCTTATGTGGGGATCACGAGAGCCAAAGAAGAACTTACAATTACCTGTGCAAGACAACGTATGATTCGTGGCGAAACGCAATATAATAAAGTATCGCGGTTTGTTCGGGAGATTCCGTCTGAACTGTTGGACAGTGAACTGAGAAAGCCGGCATCTGCAAGAGAATCTTCTTTTGGAAAAGAGAGCAGTTTCCCATCTTTTTTACAGAACCAGACAACAGCAAGACCGAAAAGAACAACACTGCGCCAGCAGCCTTCCGGACAGAGTATGCAGGCAAAGGCACTTGTCACAAAGGGTGTTGTAAAGTCAGAGCTTGACTATGGTATCGGGGACACCGTATCGCATATCAAGTTTGGCAGAGGAGTTGTGAAAAACATCATGGATGGCGGAAGAGATTACGAGGTGACCGTGGATTTCGAAGGATATGGTGTGAAAAAAATGTTTGCCTCTTTTGCAAAATTAAAGCGTATCTGATTCTATTTGGAAGCATGGAAGTCTGCGTATCCGAAACTCTAAAAAATATATAAAATTTTTGAAAAATGTAAATTTTTTATATTCGAAAAGTAAAGGATATGATATAAT
>OHCF01001085.1_pt1 | contig 11342 bp, 10 predicted proteins | sample 1577511 | NCBI WGS metagenome assembly OHCF01 (sample SAMEA3879568, study PRJEB24766) | human gut metagenome | biome: human-associated habitat; feature: feces | place: USA | collected 1985/1987 | reverse complement strand
GGTCGTCGTGCCTTTCTGAATTAAATCCCAATTACCCTAAATACACAACCTTATCTTCCGGCTCTGCGGCTGGTTCCATATCGATCAGGTACAGTACCGGCTGTTTATTTCCAAAGGAACTTACTGCCTCGTACTCGAACCTTGCACGGATCTGCATCCAGGATTTTGCTTTTACATCGATCTTCTTTTCTGCTTTGCATGGATATCCGTAATAACGTACATCTTCCGCGCAGCATGTCATGATCTCTCTGACCGGAACGAACATATTGTCCGGCATTCCCTTCGGGCGGAAGATCTGTCCTTTGAAGTCGATTTCTTTATGCAGATATAATTCCGGATGATCATATGCATCCACATACCACACACCAAAATCAACATCATCCAGTACGATCTTGTCTCCTTTTACATCATATGGGAGATCTTCTTCGGATGGCTCGATGATCTTGCCTTGCATATCTTCGAAGATCAGCTGTGCCATCGGATTCTGTACCTTCAGTGCACGTCTGAATCCGGATCTGTTAACACCATCTGCACATCTGTTAACAACGATCAGCTCAGACTCTGTGAGCTGTTCCATCAGCATATTTCTCATATTCATCAGATACATATCCAGTGTTGTACCATTTACGGTAGAGTATACTCCCTGAAGTTCGAAACTTCTCGGGTATCTGATTGAAAGCAGATCCTCCAGCTTCCACATTCCATTGTACTCGATGATAATCTGTGCCGGATGATAGTTTCTTTCACAGTTTTTGAAAAATACAGTGTTCAACTGGTCAAATTCTTCGATTTTCAGAACTGCCATATTTTTTTCTTTTAAATATTCTTCCGGATACTCTTCTTCTCCTTCTTCACAGAGAAGTAACAGTGTAAGTCCCGGTTCAATCCATTCCTGTTCCATCAGGGTATCCTTGATCATGGTTGTCTTACCACTGTCTAAGAATCCCGTAACGATAAACATAGGTGTTGCCATACTCGCACCTCTTTCTTTTATGGTTATATTGTGATTTTTGGCTCCATAATAATATGGAGCCAATTATTAGTATCCTATACGTGGAATAATTTCAGAAGGTCGTCCTCTTTCAGGTCTGTTCCGATTACACAGATACGTCCTGTGTAGTCCGGCTGTCCTTCTCTTACTTCGTACTCTTCCGGTACTAAGTCGAACTGTTTCCATGATCCGTCTGTCATCTGGATAATACCTTTGGAACGAAGAATTGTTCCGTAAGATGTTGTCTCTGACAGTGCCTTCAGCAGATAATCCAGTTCTTCTTCGGTATATTTATGAACAGTCTCTTTGCCCCAGCTTGTAAACACATCATCTGCATGATGATGGTGGTGATGATCGTGATCGTGTCCACAGCAGCAATCGTGATCATGGTCATGATGATCGTGGTCATGATGATCGTGATTGCAGTGATCATGATGGTCGTGATCGCAGTGATCATGATGGTCGTGATCGCAGTGATCATGATCGTGGTCATGGTGATCATGGTCACAATGGTCGTGATCGTGATCATGATGGTCATGGTGATCGTGGTCACAATGGTCATGATCGTGATCTTCATGATCTTCAAACAGGCTCTCAATCTCAGCACCCTTTGTCAGTGCATGACTGATTGCCTCTTTGCCAAGCTCATCCCATGGTGTAGAGATGATCGTTGCTTCTGCATTTTCTTCACGAAGTGTGTGTACGCATTCTTCTACTTTTTCATCTGTCATCATCTGTGTACGGCTTACTACGATTGTTGACGCATGCTCTACCTGATCTTTGAAGAATTCTCCAAAGTTCTTCATGTACATTTTTGCCTTTTTACCATCTACAACTGTGATTCTTCCGTCAATTTCAATGTCCGCATCTTTTTCTACAGCTTCAATTGCTCTTGCTACGTCAGATAATTTTCCAACTCCTGATGGCTCAATGATTACACGGTCCGGATGATACTCATCTAATACTTTTACCAGAGCTTTGCTGAAGTCACCAACCAGTGTACAGCAGATGCATCCTGAGTTCATCTCTGTAATCTCGATTCCTGCATCTTTTAAGAATCCGCCATCGATACCGATCTCGCCAAATTCATTCTCGATCAGCACAAGTTTCTCTCCTGCCCATACATCACTGAGCAGCTTTTTGATAAATGTAGTTTTTCCTGCTCCGAGGAATCCTGAAATAATATCTACTTTTGTCATGTTTATTGCCTCTTTTCTATCTATTTTCAAAATTAATAAAAGTCCCGACACATATATTATCACAAACAGCGGGTGGTTGCCAGTCCCCCAATTCTAATATTTTTCTCAACTTTTTATAAATCACCCGCAAACTCTGCTGCCTGCTGCTCATTATAGATATTTGGATTGCAGACAATTTCTTCTTGTACACATAATAGAGTAAAAAAACGATATCTGTACCGGATGGTACAGATATCGTCTGCTTTTTATGATTATTCTAAAATGTTCTTATAATAATCCGCCGATTGACAGGAACAGTGGTGCAAATACCAGTGATACAACTGTCATCAGTTTGATCAGGATGTTGATAGATGGTCCTGATGTATCTTTGAACGGATCACCTACAGTGTCTCCAACTACAGCTGCTTTATGAGCCTCGCTTCCTTTTCCACCGTGGTTTCCATCTTCAATGTACTTCTTAGCGTTATCCCATGCTCCACCTGCATTAGACATGAAGATTGCCATCATAACACCTGTTACAAGTGCTCCTGCAAGAAGTCCGCCAAGCGCAGAAGGTCCAAGAAGGATTCCGACTACCAGCGGTGCAAGTACTGCCATGACACCAGGAACCAGCATTTCTTTTAATGCTGCTGTTGTTGAGATTGCAACGCATGACTTGTAATCTGGTTTTTCTGTACCCTTCATGATTCCAGGCATTGTCTTGAACTGACGTCTTACTTCTTCGATCATCTGGTATGCTGCTCTTGATACAGATGACATTGTCATAGCTGAGAACAAGAACGGAAGCATTCCACCGATCAGCATTCCGATGATTACACGTGAGTCAAGGATATCAATTGACTTAAGATGTACTGCTTCTGCGTAAGATACGAACAGAGCAAGTGCTGTCAGGGCTGCAGATCCGATAGCAAAACCTTTACCCATAGCTGCTGTTGTGTTACCAACGGCATCCAGTTTGTCAGTGATCTGACGAACGTGTGGATCAAGCTCGGACATCTCTGCAATACCACCGGCATTGTCAGCGATCGGTCCATAAGCATCTACAGCTACTGTGATGGCTGTTGTAGAAAGCATTCCTACAGCGGCAAGCGCGATACCGTAAAGTCCGCATGTCTGGTAAGCAATAAAGATACCAACGCAGATCAAAAGGATCGGGATTGCTGTAGATTTCATACCTACTGCGAGACCACTGATGATGGTTGTTGCAGATCCAGTCTCTGACTGTTCTGCGATTTCTTTTACTGATTTGTAATCTCCGGACGTATATACTTCTGTGATGATACCAATCAGAAGTCCTACGATCAGACCAGCTACAATAGCGATTGCTGCCTTAAAGTCTCCGAAGAATACTTTACTGAGTACACAAGATACGATCAGTACCAGTGCACTTGCTACATAAGAACCAGTCTTTAATGCTTTGTGTGGGTTTGAATTCTCATCACCTTTTACAAAGAATGTTCCAAGGATAGATGCAACCAGTCCGAGTCCTGCGATCAGAAGCGGGAAGATTGCTCCCTCAGCTTTATAATACACGATTCCAAGTGTCAGTGCAGAAACGAGTGCTCCTACATAAGACTCAAAAAGGTCTGCTCCCATACCTGCAACGTCACCTACGTTATCTCCTACATTGTCAGCAATAACGGCCGGGTTACGCGGGTCATCTTCCGGAATACCAGCTTCCACTTTACCTACAAGGTCAGCTCCTACGTCAGCAGCTTTTGTATAGATACCACCACCAACACGGGCAAACAGAGCGATTGAAGAAGCTCCTAAACTAAATCCTGTAATAATATCAACGTTTTTAGTCAGAATGTAAATCATGCTGACACCAAACACACCAAAACCAGCTACACACATACCCATTACAGCTCCACCGGAGAATGCAATTGAGAGTGCTTTGTTCATTCCTTTTTCTTTTGCTGCATTTGCAGTTCTTACATTTGCCTTAGTAGCTACTTTCATTCCACAGTAACCTGCAAGTGTAGAGAACAGAGCTCCTACTACGAAGCATACAGCAGTGATCCAGTTCCCGATTCCTACTCCGATGAGTATAAATAATACAGCAACGAAGATGATCAGAATCTTATACTCTGCTGTCAGAAATGCCTGCGCACCGTCACTGATAGCAGCGGCAATTTCTTTCATTCTGTCGTTTCCGGCGTCCTGTCTTCCTACTCTTGCTGCCAGATAAGCTGCAAAAAGAAGTCCAAGAATTCCAAATACCGGAACAAGATACAATAACATTTCCATAAATTCTCTCCTTCCGTCCGACTTTGTCAAATTCATGTCAGACATGTATATCTTAACATATTCTTAACTTTTGATGTCATTATTTTTTATTTTTGTACGTTATTCCGATTATTTTCTGTGTATTGTCCAAATTTCCGACCTTTCATTAATTATTTATAATCTATTTTTACCAATAACTTTCTTGTATAGAAGATTAATTATAATCTATCTTCATAAGCACAAGCCCATTCGGTGGTGCCGTCGCTCCCTCTGAAGTATGAACTTTTGCATCCAGAATTTCCTTTACCTTTTCCGGAGCATAGAATCCTCTGCCAACGCGGATCAGGACTCCCGCAATAATACGAACCATATTATAGAGGAAACCATTTCCTGTAATACGAAGCACGATTTCATCGTCTTTTTTCTCAATTATCAAATCATACACCGTCCGGACGGTATCCTGCGTATTCGTTCTGATATTACAGAAGCTTACAAAATCATGTTCTCCAACCAAATATTTTGCACCGGCACGCATAGCCTCAACATCCATTGGAAACGATACGAACGTACAATATCTTGTCTTTAACGGATTTGGTACCGCCGCATTGTATATATGATATTCATAAGTCTTTGAAATATTTTCCTGATATCTCGGATGCCAGTCTGCCGGAACTTCATCGGACCTTACTACTACAATATCTTCCGGAAGCCTCTGGTTCAATGCATACGCAAATCTCTCAGGCGGAATGGAAGATTCTGTATCGAATACCGCTACATTTCCCAGTGCGTGTACCCCTGAATCAGTCCTGCTTGCCCCGATAATTCTGATTTCTTCCCCGGTAAGTCTTGCTAATGATTTATTCAGTTTTTCTTCAATCGTAACTCCATTTGGCTGGACCTGCCAGCCGCAGTAATTAGTTCCATCATATGCTACGAATATTCTGATTCTTTTCATGATGACCTCCACACAATCTGATACAATTATTTTTTAGTAACAAGATTACATAAATTTGGGACGGAGGTTTTTTAATTCCTCCGTCCCTGTATACATTTTAAAACACCCAAATATGCACCGGCACGCATCTTCCGATCACCACCACCAAAATCACATAAGCAATTACAGTAATATATGCCATTCTGTCTTCTTTATGATATTTTAACGGTTTCATCTTTGTGCGTCCTTCGCCGCCACGGTAACATCTCGCTTCCATCGCCATTGCCAGATCATTGGCTCTTCGGAATGCCGATACGAACAACGGAACCAGAATCGGTATCATACTCTTTGCTTTCTGAATCATATTACCGCTTTCCAGATCAGCTCCTCTTGCGATCTGTGCTTTCATAATCTTATCGGTCTCTTCCAGAAGGATTGGAATAAAGCGGAGTGCAATCGACATGATCATCGCAATCTCATGTACCGGAACATGGATCTTGTTCAGTGGTCCAAGTAACTCTTCGATTCCATCTGTCAGCTCGTTCGGAGTCGTTGTAAATGTCATAAGCGACGAGCCGATGATCAGGTAGATCAGACGGATTGCCATATATACCGCAGTCCTTAATCCCCCTTCTGTAATCGTGAAGATCCACGCGTGAAACAGTACTGCCCCGTCTCTTGTAAGAAACAGATTGAACAACACTGTAATCATCAGAAGCATGAAGACTGGTTTCAATCCCCTTACAATAAAGGAAAACGGAACTCTTGACATTTTAATAATAATGATCAGGAACAATGTTGTCATTACATATCCCGGAATGCTGTTGAATAAAAACAATGAAATCAGATATAACAGCGTCCCCACCAGTTTCACTCTTGGATCTAATCTGTGTAATACACTCTTTGCCGGATAATATTGTCCGATTGTAATATCTCTTATCATATCTTCTTCTCCAGTGCCTGCATAATCTCATCTGCCGCTTCTTCTACAGTCGTTACATTTACCTTGACTGGTAAACCTTTTTCTTTCAGGTCATGCATGACATACGTCACCTGCGGAGCTGCAAGTCCGATTTTTTCCAGTTCCTGATAATGTGCAAATACCTCTTTCGGCGCACCATTATACATTACAGACCCTTTGTTCATCACAATGATCCGGTCTGCATATCTTGCAATATCTTCCATACTATGTGATACCAGAATGACCGTCATATCACTCTGCTTATGCAGGTATGCGATCTGATCCAGAATGTCATCTCTTCCCTTTGGATCAAGTCCCGCCGTCGGCTCGTCAAGAACCAGCACTTTCGGACGCATTGCCAGAACTCCTGCGATCGCTACTCTTCGTTTCTGACCGCCCGAGAGCTCGAACGGAGAAGATTTATAATATTTTTCTTTCAATCCTACCAGTTTCAGTGCTTCCAACGCACGCTTTTCACACTCTTCTTTGCTCAGCCCCTGGTTTTTCGGTCCAAAGCACACATCTGTCAGTACGTCAATCTCGAACAACTGATACTCCGGATACTGGAACACCAGTCCTACCTGATTACGGAGTGCACGCATATCATACCCATTTTGGTAAATGTTCTCTCCATTATAATACAGCGCACCGTCCGTTGCTTTCACAAGTCCGTTCAGATGCTGGATCAGAGTCGATTTCCCAGATCCGGTATGACCGATGATTCCCACAAATTCACCGTGTGGAATCTCCAGGCAAATGTCTTTGAGTGCATGTTTTTCGTATGCAGTCCCGGGACTGTATACATAATTCAAATGTTCTATTTTAATTGCAATGTCTGTCATTTCTTCTCACCATTTCTCACATCAAATGTTCTATTGTTGTAAATGCGTAATTGCTTCTACCAGTTCTTCTTTTCTTAAGATTCCTTTTGGAATATCCAGTCCACGTTTTCGAAGTTCATCTGCCAGGATTGTCACCTGTGGTACATCCAGGCGATAGCTCTTAAGCTCATCCACCCTTGAGAATATCTCTTTCGGAGTTCCCTCCATCACAACTTTGCCGTGATCCATTACAAAGATCTTATCCGCATCTACTACTTCTTCCATATAATGCGTGATCAGAATTACTGTAACATTCTTCTGTTTTCTGAGTTTGTGGACCGTCTTTAAGACTTCTTTTCTTCCAACCGGATCAAGCATCGCCGTTGGCTCATCCATAACGATGCATTTGGGTTCCATTGCTACAACCCCTGCAATTGCAACCCTCTGCTTCTGTCCACCGGAAAGCTTATTCGGAGAATGATGTCTGTACTCGATCATTCCAACTGCTTTCAGGCTTTCTTCTACACGCTGCCAGATCTCATCTGTCGGAACTCCCAGATTTTCCGGACCAAATCCTACATCTTCTTCTACTACAGTACCGATGATCTGATTATCCGGATTCTGAAACACCATTCCTGCCGACTGTCTTACGTCCCAGAGTTCTTCTGGATTACTTGTATTCTTTCCATTCACCCATACGGAACCTTCTGTCGGAACTAAAATTGCGTTTAAATGCTTCGCAAGCGTTGATTTACCGGAACCATTGTGTCCGAGAACTGCTATAAACTGTCCTTCTTTTGCTTCAATATCCACTTCATCAATAGCACGCGATGTTCCAATCACATTGCCTTCTTCATCACGTTTTTCATATTCATATACTAATTTTTCTGTCTGGATCATTTCCATCTTTTATTTTCCTCCGCGTCATATGTGTTGGAAGTTGCTATGATTCTGCTGTTTCGTTTCTTTTTTTTATGTTTTTCTTATGCTTTTTCCGGTTCCGGATACTCTGTTCCCATTGTATCAACGGTTACTTTTTTCATCTTCTGCTCATCAAGCGGTCTGTCACTGTAGTCTGTATCTGTCTCAGCAATCTTATTTACAATATCCATTCCTTCGATGATCTTACCAAATGCAGCATATGCACCGTCCAGATGTGGTGCTGCTTTATGCATGATAAAGAACTGTGAACCTGCTGAATCCGGATGCATAGCTCTTGCCATAGAAAGTACACCTTCTGTATGTGCAAGATTATTTGCGAAACCGTTCTGAGCAAACTCTCCTTTAATTGTGTATCCCGGGCCTCCCATTCCTGTTCCGTCCGGGCATCCTCCCTGGATCATAAATCCATTGATGACACGGTGAAAGATCAGTCCGTCATAATAACCTTTCTTCACCAGTGAAACAAAATTATTAACTGTATTCGGAGCAACTTCCGGGTACAGTTCTGCTTTCATAATATCTCCATTTTCCATCTCAATTGTTACGATTGGATTTGTCATTTTATTTTCCTCTTTTCTTTTTGTTATCTACAGGACCTGCCACTGGCAGCTCCTTATGAACGCATAGCATTACAAAAGCGCCGGCAAAACCGACGCTTCCATTTTAGCGGATAAATCCTTATCCGTAAAGACTTCTATATCATTTTTATGGATTATTCACTTTTTTCAAAATAAAATCCATCAAACTTGTATTTGAATACACGATAAATAAATTTCTCATAATTCATCTTATAAGTTACAATTGCTTTATGATCTGCATCATACTCTGTAAAAGTCCCCTTTAATCCCGAATCTACAAGTACATTATCTCCTATTTCCTGCGCACTGCTGACATATCTGGAATAAGGTACTTTAAACGAATCTACAAGTTCAAATGTACCTTCATTTTCATCCACCAGATATTTGTAATACTTGGAATTCTTTCCGTCAACCGCAGAACTTACTTTCAGACCTATCGACGACCAGTCATAATCCGGTCTTGTCTCACTGATTCCAATATTATTATCAAACATATACAGATAATACTGCCCGTCCGCAAGGCTTTCATCTGTCTCATATGTGATCGTATGCTGGCCACCCTGTATTGTAAAATCTCCTTTCTTATTCAGCAGAAGACTTACATAAGAAGTATCTTTCCAGAAATCTTTTTCACCGATCATATAAGAAACCACCGGCCCGTCATAGATATTATCTACTTTGATGATTGTTGACGTCTCTCTTGAACTTAAAAGTACTGACCCATTTCCTATATACTGAATCGTGTTGATATGCATCCAGTCCAGTTCATCGGAAGAATTTTTCACACAGGTCTTTTTATATTCGCCAAACAGATCTCCCAGGTCCAGTACCTCTGTCACCTCACCGGAATTTACATCCAGTTTCAACACGATATCTTCCACGCTGTCCTGCGTCGTATCAGTTGCAAGAATCAACATATTTCCATTTTCATCAAACACATAATCATAGTGCAATTTGTAATTGCCAAGATCATATACCTTTGTTACCTGCCCAAGACGGTTCACCTGTGCCATCTTCTTTTCGGAAATACTGTAATACATCGAATTCTCGTCAAAGATAAGCCTGTGACTTCGGTATCCCAGAAGAGGAACTTCTCCTCTTAAGACTCCGTTATTGTCATAATAATACATAAAATCCTTAGAAGTACTGTCATTTCCAAGTACCACATACAGCCCGTCTTCTAACTTGTCCGCACTTTGTTTTACATCCGTATCAAGCTGTACTGCCTCTTCTCCATACAGACTTCCCATCTCATATACGATTTCATTCGTATCCGTAGAACCGTCTTCATTCGTTATATAGAATGTAATCGTATTCTCCGTATCCGGGATCAGACCGATCACCTGAAATTCATGCTCTTTCTGATACTCTTCATCCTGATATACATTTCTGCTAAAGTCGGCAATATCATCCTCCTTTACATGAATCGTATAAGAAACTTTCACCGCCGAATCTGTCTCAAAATAAACATACAATGACTGTGTATTGGTTCCAAAAGGATTGTATTCGATCAGCATATTACTCAGTGTATACTCCTGAGATTCTTTTTTCTTTTCCAGTTCGTCCGCTATTTTCTGCTGCTCTTCTGCATTGTATGTTTTTTTGATCTTCTCGTAGATTTTTTTCTGTTTTTCATTCATTACATTTGCTTCATTATCTGACTTTTTCTGTTCTTTCTTTTCATCAGACTCTGAAACCTGTTCTTTCTTCGTTGTGCTCTTCTCTTTCGTGTCTGCATTTGCACACGCTGTCATTCCCATCGCAAGTATCATAGCCAACATTCCTGCAGTCATGATTCGCTTTTTCACTTTTTCTATCCCACCTTTTTATTATTTTTTCACAGTTATAAATATTTTAACAAGAATTTGTGTTAAAAATATGAAATATGGTCATTTTTATTTTAATTATTCGTTTTGGCTCTGCACCTCCGTATTTTTCAACTCATATATTACGATTCCACCTTTTTCTTCACAGCCCGTTTTCCACAACTCCATTAGATCCAGTCTGACTTTTTCCCCGTAAGTAGCCACATCGATCCACATACCCTGTTCATTCTTTTCATATCCGACCACAAGAAACCAGTGCCAGATGAAATCTTTGTACTTTTCAACATTCAAATGTCTCAACATCAGATATGGTACCGGAAGTCCCTTATCAATCTGTTCGCATATGATCTTCTCTGCCTCTTCCGCAGTACCTGTCCCGTCGAATTTTTCCATATCAATTTGATAATCCGTTCCATATTTTTCATTCACATCTGAAATATATTTTGCCAGACCTTCAATATACCATTCCGGCTTTTTTACACCCTGAACTCTTGGACGGATGTATGGTTTCATAATCTGACTGAATTTTTTGTATGCCTCTTTATCCATCTGTTCAAGATCGAACGGATATAATTTTTTCATTCCCTTATATTTTGCCAGATAAATACAGCTGTCACATGCCGTTGCAGCTCCACATCCACCAACATTCATAACAATATTCGTGAACCAGTCCTGATTTCCTCCGAATTCTCCATCAATCATAAAATATTCCAGTTCTTTTTTCATATCTGCTCACCTGTCCTGTCTATTTGTCTATATAATAATGCAGCCATCTGCTTCCAACACCTGGTATTACTTTTTCAGACATCTGAAAGAAATTCTAACATACTTTCTCAAGCGTACGCAATGGGCGGGGATTGC
>OHCF01001068.1_pt1 | contig 11595 bp, 10 predicted proteins | sample 1577511 | NCBI WGS metagenome assembly OHCF01 (sample SAMEA3879568, study PRJEB24766) | human gut metagenome | biome: human-associated habitat; feature: feces | place: USA | collected 1985/1987 | reverse complement strand
GAGCCGATGGACGAGGGAGTGCGCGCAGAAATTATTCTGCTTTCCGTGCTTGCTGTTTCGATTCTGCTGATGCTCAGTAATTTCGGTATGGGCGGCGTGATCGGACAGGCTGTCTGCGACTTCTTTTTCGGCCTTTTCGGCGTGACAGAGTGGGCAGCACCGGTTCTGATCTTCTTTGGAACAGCATTTTACATAGCAAACAGACAGAACTTTTTAATTGTGCGGAAAACCGGGGGAGCGATCAGCTGCTTCGTCTTTTTCTGCGCTTTTATGCAGCTTCTGGCGTCCGGCTATACGAGAGATACGACATTTCTGGATTACTATTTTGACAGCGCCTACGATCATCTCGGCGGAGGAATCTTAGGAGGGTCTGTCGTGAAAATTCTCGGCATGGGATTCGGCCAGATCGGCGCGTGGGTGATTATTGTGATCGCCATCGTGATTTCCGTGATCGTGATGACGCAGAAGCCGATTCTCGCGCCGATCCATGAAAAGACGAATGACCACCGCCGGATGGCGGAGGAGCGCCGCCAGGAGCGTCTGGCGCGCCAAGCTGCGATGGAGGAAGAGGAAGGAAAAGAGCTGATTCTTGAGCCAGTGGAGGAACCGAAAAAAGCCGGGAAGAAAAAGAAATCCCGCCTTCTTTCTCATGTGGAATCGAAGGCTGATTTAAACGAAAACGACGATACCCATCAGATGGAGATGCCGGAGCTTTCGATTCACCGTGGTTCTGTGCCGGCTGAAGAGCCGGAAAAGACAGAACCGGAGATGACACGGCAAGCTGCAGAAGAGGCGAAAAAAGAGAAAACGTCTGCGGATCATACGAGAATTCCGCGGTCTTCCCGTGAAGAGATCGAGGCGGATGTAGACGGCATTCGTCAGGAAATCGGAAAAAAAGCAGAGGAAAAGCGGCCGGAGTACAAAACACCGCCGATGAATCTTCTGAAAAAAGGGACGCGCGGTGCCATGGGCGATTCCGATGCGCATCTGCGGGAAGTAGCGCGGAAACTGGAGGAGACGCTGGACAGCTTCGGTGTCAAAGTTACAGTCAATAACGTAAGCTGCGGACCGACCGTCACACGGTATGAGCTGATGCCGGAACAGGGCGTGAAAGTAAGCCGGATTGTCGGATTGACCGACGATATCAAGCTGAGTCTTGCAGCAGCAGATGTCCGCATTGAGGCACCGATCCCGGGAAAATCCGCAGTCGGAATCGAGGTTCCAAATAAGACGAACACGGCCGTGATGCTGCGTGATCTTCTTGAAACACCGGAGTTTAAGAACTTTTCTTCGAATCTGGCCTTTGCTGTCGGAAAAGACATCGCCGGTCAGCCGGTCATCGCAGATATCGCGAAAATGCCTCATCTTCTGATCGCCGGTGCGACCGGTTCCGGTAAATCGGTCTGCATCAACACACTGATTATGAGTATTATTTATAAGGCAAAACCGGAAGACGTCAAACTGATCATGATTGACCCGAAGGTCGTTGAGCTTTCTGTTTATAACGGCATTCCGCACCTTTTTATCCCTGTTGTCACAGACCCGAAAAAGGCTTCCGGAGCTCTGAACTGGGCGGTTGCGGAGATGACAGACCGTTATAACAAATTTGCGGAATTCAACGTGCGCGATATGAAAGGCTACAATGCGAAAGTTGCCGAGCTGCCGCCGGATGAAAACGGCAAAAAACCGGAAAAACTGCCGCAGATCGTCATTATCGTGGACGAGCTTGCCGACCTGATGATGGTTGCGCCGGGAGAAGTGGAGGATGCGATCTGCCGTCTGGCACAGCTTGCCCGTGCGGCCGGCATCCATCTGATTATTGCAACACAGAGACCTTCCGTCAATGTCATCACTGGTCTTATCAAGGCAAATATGCCGTCCCGTATTGCATTCTCGGTTTCTTCCAGCGTAGATTCCCGTACGATCCTCGACATGGGAGGTGCGGAAAAACTGCTTGGAAAAGGCGATATGCTCTACAAGCCGCAGGATTACCAGAAACCGGCCCGTCTGCAGGGATCCTTTGTTTCGGATAAAGAGGTCAGCGATGTCGTTGCCTACTTAAAAGATCACTACGGCGAGAACGCTTATGATCCGGATATCGAAAAACGGATTCACACCGTAAGCCTGGATGGCGGTTCTGCCGCAGGCGGCGGAGATAACCGCGATAATTACTTCGTGGAAGCCGGAAAATTTATCATCGAAAAAGATAAGGCATCGATCGGCATGCTCCAGAGAGTGCTGAAAATCGGTTTCAACCGCGCGGCCAGAATCATGGACCAGCTCGCGGATGCCGGTGTCGTAGGACCGGAGGAAGGAACCAAGCCGAGAAAAGTTCTGATGTCCATGGAACAGTTCGAAAATTATCTGGAGGAACACGGATGATGGGAAAAGACGTTGTCCGTTGTTTACAAATAACCGGAAACGTGATAAAGTATTAACATAAAATGCGCGAAAATCCAAGTCGTGCTTTTGTTAAAATATTTCTAACAAGATTAGGAGGATATTATGTACAAGATTCAAGAAGCGGAAATGCTCGCGAATAACATCTACCGTATGGTAGTAGAAGCACCGCGAGTAGCACAGCACTGCCTCCCGGGACAGTTTGTTATTGTCAAGGCAGATGAAGAAGGAGAAAGAATTCCTCTGACCATTTGTGATTACGATAGAGAAGCAGGAACTATCACCATCGTATTCATGCCGATCGGAGAATCTACCAAAAAAATGAAAGATCTCAAAGCGGGAGATGCTTTCATGGATTTCGTAGGACCTCTGGGACAGCCGTCCGAGTTCTGCAGCGAAGATATCGAAGAACTGAAGAAAAAACGGATCGTATTCGTAGCCGGCGGTGTTGGAACTGCACCGGTTTACCCGCAGTTAAAATGGCTGCATGAGCATGGAATCACTGCTGACGCCATTGTCGGAGCAAAGACAAAAGATCTCGTTATTCTCGAGAAAGAAATGTCTGCTGTCAGCAATCTGTACATAACCACAGACGATGGTTCTTACGTAAGAAAAGGTATGGGTACCGATGTACTCCGCGACCTTGTACAGAACCAGGGCAAACAGTATGATGTCTGTGTTGCCATCGGACCGATGATCATGATGAAATTCGTATGTCTTCTGACAAAAGAACTGAACATCCCGACCGTTGTCAGCATGAACCCGATCATGGTAGACGGAACCGGTATGTGCGGTGCCTGTCGTCTAATGGTAGGCAATGAAGTAAAATTTGCCTGCGTAGACGGACCGGAGTTTGACGGTCATCTGGTAGACTTCGACCTGGCTATGAAACGTCAGCAGATGTACAAGACAGAAGAGGGAAGAGCTCTCTTAAGATACCAGGAAGGCGCAACCCATCACGGTGGATGCGGCCAGTGCGGAGGTGACAAATAATGGCAAAGGGATTAAACAGAGTACCGGTACGTGAGCAGGAGCCGAAGGTACGTGCCACAAATTTTGACGAGGTATGTCTCGGATACAACAAAGACGAAGCAGTAGAAGAAGCACAGCGCTGCCTGGGCTGTAAAAATGCAAAATGTATCACAGGATGCCCGGTTAATATCAACATTCCGGCATTCATTGCACAGGTAAAAGAAGGAAACTTCGAGGAAGCATACAAAATTATCGGTGAGTCCAGTGCACTCCCGGCAGTCTGCGGCCGTGTATGTCCGCAGGAGAGCCAGTGCGAGGGCAAATGTGTCCGCGGAATCAAAGGCGACGCTGTTTCCATCGGTAAACTGGAGCGTTTCGTTGCTGACTGGGCAAAAGAAAACGGTATCAAACCGGTTCCGGCAGCAGAGAAAAACGGCCACAAGATCGCGGTTATCGGTTCCGGCCCTGCAGGTCTTACCTGCGCAGGAGACCTTGCAAAACTTGGCTACGATGTAACCATCTTCGAGGCACTTCACAAAGCCGGCGGTGTATTAAGCTACGGTATTCCGGAGTTCCGTCTTCCGAAAGACAAAGTAGTTGCCGCTGAAATCGAGAATGTAAAATCTCTCGGTGTTAAAATTGAGACCAACGTTATCATCGGAAAATCCGTTACCATCGACGAGCTGTTAAAAGACGAAGGATTTGAAGCAGTCTTCATCGGTTCCGGTGCAGGCCTTCCGATGTTCATGGGAATCCCGGGTGAGAACGCAAACGGCGTATTCTCCGCAAACGAGTTCCTGACCAGAAACAACCTGATGAAAGCATTCCGCGATGATTACGATACCCCGATCGCACACGGCAAGAAAGTTGCAGTTGTTGGCGGCGGAAACGTAGCTATGGATGCTGCAAGAACCGCTCTTCGTCTCGGCGCTGAGGTACATATCATTTACCGTCGTTCTGAGGCAGAGCTTCCGGCCCGTGCAGAGGAAGTTCATCATGCAAAAGAGGAAGGTATCATCTTCGACCTTCTGACCAACCCGGTAGAAATTCTGACCGACGACAAAGACTGGGTAACCGGTATCCGCTGCATCCGTATGGAACTTGGCGAGCCGGACGCTTCCGGAAGAAGAAGACCGGTTGAGATTCCAGGATCTGAGTTCGAAATTGAAGTAGACGAAGTTATCATGTCTCTTGGTACTTCCCCGAACCCGCTGATTTCTTCCACCACCTACGGTCTGGATGTCAACAGAAGAAAATGTATCGTAGCTGAGGAAGAAACCGGAAAGACCAGCAAAGAGGGCGTTTACGCCGGCGGTGACGCTGTAACAGGTGCAGCAACCGTTATCCTTGCTATGGGTGCTGGAAAAGCCGGAGCTAAAGGAATTGATGAGTATATCAAAAGCAAAAATGCATAAGGCATTGCTTTTCTAAACTAAAAGCCATATAGACGCGGACAAAAAGTGATCTATATGGCTTTTGGTGTTTTTGACAGATATCCGAAAGGGTTTTAAGATTACAGAATGAAAATTACGATATTAACAGTAGGAAAAATCAAAGAGAAATATCTGCGGGATGCGATCGCCGAGTATTCGAAGCGCCTCAGCCGCTATGCAAAGCTGGAAATTATCGAGGTGGCGGATGAAAAAACGCCGGACAACGCGAGTGAAACCGTAGAGACGAATATCAAAAATAAAGAAGCAGAGCGCCTTCTCAAATATATCCGGGATGACGCTTATCTGATTACATTGGAAATTAAGGGAAAACAGCTCACATCCGAGGAGCTGGCCCAGAAAATAGATACGCTCGGCGTGCAGGGAACGAGCCATATTATTTTTGTGATCGGCGGTTCCTTAGGGCTTGGCGAGGAAGTTCTGAAGCGTTCGAACTATGCGCTCAGTTTTTCGAAAATGACATTTCCGCATCAGTTGATGCGGGTTATTCTGCTGGAACAGATTTACCGGAGCTACCGCATTAACTGCGGGGAGCCATATCATAAATAGCTGCGAATAAGAGAGGTGTGATTGCGATGCGTGAAATGCGTTTAAAAAAGCGGGAGATTACAGATCCTGAAATTTTAAGAGAAATTCTGGAAAGCTGCGAGGTTGTGCGGATCGGGGCGATGGATGAGGAAGGCATGTTTATCGTGCCGATGAATTATGGATATGATGTCCGGGAAGAAGATGGAACTCTTCACGTCTGTCTGTACCTGCATGGGGCAAAAGAAGGGCGGAAGGCGGCTGCATTTGCAGCGGATCCGCGCGTGGCGGTGGAGATGGATTACAACCATGAAGTGATTACAGGTGACTATACGTGTGCGTATTCCTATGCGTACCGCAGTATCATGGGAAACGGAACCATCACGGAGGTGACAGATCCGGAGGCAAAGAAGAAAGGCCTGGGAAAAATCATGGCGCATATCGCACCGGAGGCGAAGATCGCTTTTCTGCCGGAGATGGTGGAGCGCGTTGCCGTATGGCGCATAGACATCGATACATTTACCGGCAAAGAGCGCAGACGAAAATAGAGTGTTCGAAGCTCCGCAGGCTGCAGACGGAAAAAGACAGCAGAAAGGACAGCAGAAATGATTAAAATTGATCTGATTACAGGCTTCCTTGGCTCAGGGAAGACGACTTTTTTGAAACAGTACGCAAAGTATCTGATGGCGCAGGGAAAGAACATCGGCATCCTGGAGAATGATTTTGGGGTAGTCAATGTGGATATGCTGCTTCTGCAGGAACTGCGCGGCGATCAGTGCGAGCTGGAGATGATTTCCGGCGGATGCGACAAAGAGACACACCGCAGACGGTTCCGCACGAAACTGATCTCGATGGGCATGAGCGGCTACGACCGCATTCTCGTGGAACCGTCGGGGATTTACGATGTGGATGAGTTCTTTGACACGCTGTACGACGAGCCGCTGAACCGCTGGTATGAGGCGGGAAGCGTCATCACGATTCTGGATGCCGGGCTCGATGAGAAGCTGTCGGAGGAAGAAGAGTATCTGCTGGCTTCCGAGGCGGCGAACGCTGGTAAAATCGTGCTGAGCAAAGTACAGAATGTTTCGGAGGAAAAGAAAGAAGAAACGATTGCCCATCTGAACCGCACGCTCGAGCAGGCAGGCTGCAGAAGACAGTTTTCTGATGCAGAAATTTTACAGAAAAACTGGGATGATCTGACAGAGGATGATTTCAAAATGCTCTCCGAATGCAGTTACCGTTCGGAGGATTACCGGAAGCTGGATTTCGGCGAGCAGCAGACATTTGATTCGCTCTGCTTTCTGGAGCCGAAGATTACGGAAGAAGCGCTGAAAAAGGCAGCAGAAGCAATCTTTGCGGATCCATCATGCGGCAATGTATTCCGGATCAAAGGAATTGTAAAGACGGGCGAAACTGTGTGGAGCGAAATCAATGCGACGCGGGAACAGATGACATTCCAGGCAGTGCCGGAGAGCCAGGAAGTGCTGATTGTAATCGGCGCGGGGCTTTCGAAAGAGCGGATTAGTGGAATTCTCGGAATTGAGTAAAAAATGGAGCATGACGGAAATGGGTATTTTCCATCATGCTCCTGCTGGTTGGGCTAAATAGCAGTTACTGTGAAATGCGCTGCCGTTCTGACAGTGTGGGGAACGGAATGATTTTGGAATCCCGTGCATCATCCGGTGTACAAAGAGCAGTCAACGGCTGCGGCTGATTTTCCATGGTCTGGAAGGAGAGAATGCCATCTTTCCATAAAACGACATCATCCGGTGAATGGACGGCAAAATAGCGGTGCAGCACATCGAAAAGAGAGGATGGAACTGCCGCAAGATCGTGCTCGGGATCGCTGGAATATAGAAAGATCCGGCTTCCCGGAAAACGACGGGAATGGATACCGGCAGAGGGAGCGGTAAAATCCGGGTTTTCGGTAAAATATAAGGATCTTTCTGCGGGTCCGGAAAACGGAATAGACAGCGTTGTGGAAACAACTGGCGCTTCTTCTGCAAGGGCTGGCTGCTTCTGAAATTTGCACAGGAATGGTATATTTTGAAAAAATGTATATTTCTTTCTCATAAGACTCACCTTTCAGCCGGAAAAGATCTGGCATTTGACAGGGGGGATGTTATCGTTTACTTTAATTTTATCTTATCAGAAGTGCAGAAATAACAGGGTTAAACATTTGTAAAAAGCGTGTAAAACATCTTAAAGAGAAAGAAAAGAGAGGGGGAATCATATGGAACAGGAAGTAATGCAGGCCATTCGGGCAGAACTGGAAAGCAATATAGATGCAAAATACCGGGAATTTCACAGCTCTCTTGTTCCGGGACAGAACTGTCGGATTCTTGGTGTCCGCATTCCGGTTTCGCGACGGATTGCAAAAGCGACAGCAAGAGACCACTATGAAGTTTATACCGAACAGTTTAATCCGGAAGTCTACGAGGAGCTTCTGATCCGCGGAATGATGATCGGCTACGGAAAGCTGACCCGTGAAGAACAGACGGCAGAACTGGACCGCTTCGTGCCGATGATCAACAGCTGGGGAATCTGTGACAGCTCCTGTGCAACGTGCCATTTTATGAAGAAAGACCAGGAGTATTGGTATGGATATCTGCAGAAATGGCTGAAAAGCAGCCGGGAATATGAAATCCGGTTTGGTGTTGTGTGTCTGCTGGACTTTTTTATCAACGAAGCGTATATCGATGCTGTGCTGGAGGAGATGAAAAAGATTCATCACGATGGCTATTACGTAAAAATGGCCGTCGCCTGGGCAGTATCGATCTGTTATATTCATTTTCCGGAAAAAACACAGAAACTGCTGAAAGAAAACAGTCTCGATGACTGGACACATAACAAAACAATTCAGAAAATCAGAGAGTCGCTGCGGATCAGCAAAGAAGAAAAAGAGATGCTGAAAACCTGGAAGAGATAAAAAGAAAACCGTATCGCTGCGTTTTGAATATCGCAGCAATACGGTTTTCTTTCTCTTTTTTGAACTTATTCGTCCCATCCCTCAAAAAGCCGGATGTTGACGGCAATATTTCTTGCGATTTCACCTTCGCTTTTCCCGAGATCTGCTACATCCGATACCGGCGGAAAATCAGGTTCTTCTTCCGTCAGTTCCAGAGAGATCCAGTCATAGGCGGAGTGAATGGCATCTTCCAGCGCCTCGTCGAGGGTATCCCCTTTTGCATAGCAGCAGGCGAGATCTGGAAAATAACCTTCGTAGGTTCCCTGTTCGGTTTTATGAAAAACGGCTGGATAAGTAAATTTCATAGTGTTTCTTCCTTCTTCCTTTTCTTTTTCACGGAAATTCTTTTTTATCGTAGCACTTTTTCTCAAAAGATACAATGCCTAAAATACAATTGATCGTATTTGTAATCTATGCTAGAATGAAAAACAGATAATTGGAAAATACAAATGAAACCAAGGGAGGATTTCTCTTTGATAAAAGTAATTTTGTGGGACATCGACGGAACACTTCTGAATTTTAAGATGTCGGAACGATATGCAATTGAGTACTGTTTCAACAAGTTTCATATGGGAACCTGCACGGACGAAATGCTGCAGCGCTACAGCGTGATCAACCGCGGTTACTGGGAGCGGCTGGAGACGGGAGAGCTTACGAGAGAACAGGTGATGCTTGGACGGTTCCATGAATTTTTTGAATCGGAAGGACTGCCGACGGATCAGGTAAAGGTATTCAATGATGAATATCAGATCCGCCTCGGCGATAAGGCTTTCTTCTGCGATCACGGAGATGAACTGGTAAAACAGCTGAAAGCTACCGTAAAACAGTATGCAGTAACAAATGGAACCACTGTTGCACAGGAGCGTAAACTCCGCTTTTCCGGGCTTGATCAGCTTCTGGACGGCGTTTTTATCTCGGAACAGGTCGGTGTGGACAAGCCGCAGAAGGCTTTTTTTGATGCGGTATGGAACGAAATCGGAAGTTATGCACCGGATGAGGTTGTGATCGTCGGCGACTCCCTCACAAGTGATATCCGCGGCGGAAAAAATGCAGGAATCCTGACCTGCTGGTACAACCCGGATCATCTTCCGAACAAAATTGAAGTTACACCGGACTGTACCATCGACAATCTTCAGGATATCCTTTCGTATCTGGATGAAAGCAGGTGATTTGCTAATGAGAACACGCGTATTACAGGAAAAAAATTATGCGGAGCGGATGCAGAATGGTGTGGAGCCGTACCTCGCCGCTCATGCAGAAGAATTTTACTGGGAAAGGGAGAGCGGTCATCCGATTCATGTTCTTCGTTACCGCGCATTCCGCCCGAGAGGTGTTGTTGTAATCTCACACGGTTTTACGGAAAATGCAGAGAAATATAAAGAGATCGTGTATTATTTTATCAAAGAGCATTTTCATGTTTATCTGCCGGAACACTGCGGCCACGGAAAGAGCTACCGTCTGGTGGAGGATCCGTCGCTTGTTTATGTCGATTCCTACCATCGTTATGTAGAAGATCTGCTCTTTGTTGCACGAAAAGCAAAAGCAGAGGCATGCGGTCTTCCGCTCGTTCTCTATTCTCACTCGATGGGCGGAGGAATCGCAGCAGCAGCGGCCGCCAAAGCGCCGCATCTGTTCCGGAAAGTGGTCTTGAGTTCGCCGATGATCCGTCCGCTGACCGGAAAAGTGCCGTTCGCCGATGCAAAACGGATCGCAGCTTTTGCCTGTGCCACAGAACGAGGCACACAGTATGTGGTAGGACAGAAACCATACCAGGGAATCGAAAGCTTTAAACAAAGTTCGTCCCTCTCCCGTCCGCGCTTTCTCTATTACCAGCAGAAGCGGGAAAAAGAGCCGCTGTATCACCTAAATGCCGCTTCTTACGGATGGCTCCATGCCGCCGCACATCTGTACCGCGATCTGATGCGGAGCGGATGGAAACGGATCGAGGCTCCTGTCCTTTTATTTCAGGCGGAGAACGATCATCTTGTGTCCAACCGTGCCCAGGAGCGGATGATCCGGAAAATGGCAGAACGCCGTCCCGGCATGGCAAAAATGGTAAAAGTACCGGGCGCAAAGCATGAATTGTTTGGAACCAGAGGGCGCATGCTCCAGACGTACTGGAATATGGTATTTGCTTTTCTGGAAAAAGATCTGTAACAAAAGAGAAGGGATGACAAAATGACACAGACAGAAATCGAAGAATATATTACCCAGTTTCCTATCTATCAGTATGCATTTGTAAAACCGGAGGACATCGAATTCAATGACCGGGTCCGCCAGATCTGCAAAAAGGAGTGCTCCCGCTACGGAGCCTCCTGGTCCTGCCCGCCGGCGGTCGGCACTGTTGAAATCTGTAAGGAGCGTTGCATGAACTACGATCACGTTCTGTTCTTCTCCAGTATCGCAGAAGTGGACAATATCATGGATATGGATGAGACATTAAAAACAAAATCGGAGCACGAAAAAATCACACGCGAAATCGAGCAGCATTTAAAAGACAAAACCCTGCTCACCTTCGCCCTTTCCTCCGATTCCTGCCAGCTCTGCGATAAATGTACCTACCCGAGAGGCGGCTGCCGCCATCTTGAACTGATGCATCCATGCATCGAGAGCCACGGCATCGTTGTTGCAAACCTGATTGAAAAAAACATGATGGATTATTACCTCGGTGAGCATATGGTCATATGGTTCAGCATGATTTTCTATAAAGAATCGTAATCTGTGATGTAATTTTCCATTCTTTCAAACGTATTTACAGTAGAGGATTTCGCTGTAAGAAATTCAGAAAATACACAAGAGGGGGAATGAAATATGCTGAGAAAGGCAGGAAATTTTCTCAGGTATCTGTTCGGTATTCTGATGATGCTGGCGGGAGCCGGTTACTGGAAAGAGGAGAAGGCATATGCATTGTCACTGCTGCTGCTTGGAATCTTCCTGCTTCCGGTTACCTGGAATACGATAAAGAAACGGTTTCATGTGGCGAAAGCACTTCCTGTGCTGCTTCCTGTGTTGCTGCTGGTTTCCGCCTGTGCGCTGACACCTGTGACGTACAGCAGTAAGGAAACACAGAAGGCATCTGCAGAGTCTGTTTCCGTCAGCGTTACGGCAGCGCCGACGAAAAAAGCGACGCCGACCCCGACTGAAACATCAACACCAACGCCGACAGCAACACCGACAGCAACACCAACGGCAACGCCGACAGCAACACCAACGGCAACGCCAACAGCTACACCGGAATTAACACCAACGGCTACACCGGAGGTAACACCAACGGCTACT
>OHCF01001057.1_pt1 | contig 11654 bp, 9 predicted proteins | sample 1577511 | NCBI WGS metagenome assembly OHCF01 (sample SAMEA3879568, study PRJEB24766) | human gut metagenome | biome: human-associated habitat; feature: feces | place: USA | collected 1985/1987 | reverse complement strand
AGAAGCAAATTACACCACACCGTATCTTGCAAAGCTGCTCGATTCAAAAATCGTCTATTGCCCGGAAAATGCGGACAGGGAACGGTTTGAGGCGCTGCGTGAAAAGGCGAAAAGCATCCTCACAGCGCCGTATACGGAAGACGATCTGCACCGCGCGGAGGCGATGTTCGGCGAAGCGGAGCGCGTATTTGCGAAGCTGATGCGCGAAAGAACGTTCGCGCAAAGCCGCAAATATGCCGCGGGTCTGCTGAATTGCCTGTTTGGTACAATCTGTGTGCTGAATAAGCAAGTGTTTAAATTAAGCGTGCGAGACCGCTTTACGGAGCTTGAGCAGATGCGGTTCGTGCCGCGAAATTTCAAGGCCGTAACGGAAGAGGTCATCCGCGCGGGCACGGTGAAAGCCCTGCGCACGGCGGCGGAAAAGCTGATGCGTGCTGCGGATGACTGCTTTGCAGAAGCGCGGGCAATATATGCGCCGAAAGCAGAGAAGAAGGAACCGGCCCCGGACGACCTCAAGGGTACGCTGGAAGAGATGGTGAGCAATTGGCAGCACAAAATACACCGTGCGGCGAAAGAGAAAGACGTGTTTTCCGTGTTTGACGCGACGGCGAATTTGCAGTATATACTCGACGAGATCGGGGAGAACCTCGACATGCCCGCATTTGACCTGCTCGAAAAGTTCGACGCGGAAGACCTGTCGGCGGCTGCGGCGCAGTTTGACGGCGCACTCAGCTTATATGCAAAGGAATACCAAAAAGCAGGGCTCAAACCGAATGTGTTTGACAGCATAGAGGCGTTTGAAAAAACGTACCTCGATTGAGGTGGATTTCAAAAGGAGAAGGAAAATGAAACGGGCGATACGGGTTTTGACGGTTATATTGGTCGCATTGGAAGCGGTTTTGCCGTTTGGATTTTTCATATGCCGGGCTTTTGGATACTTCTTTGAGCCGTTCAGCTACACGGTGTATGCGTGGATTTTGGCGGCTTTCTCGGCAGACGTTCTGGTGCTGCATATTTTCGGAAAAGAGGAAACCAGCAGTAAGCTCTGCCTTTTATCGGCACCGCTTTCTATGCTAACACTGGCTGTATATGAATACGTGCATACCTTTTTGCTGACCGCCTGCAATGAAATATCCGGTGTGATCGCGCTGACGGTCTATATCATTTGCAGTATAACGCTGACCGTGGTGTACGGGAAGCCAAAGTGGGCGGAGATCTTGATCTCCGCGCTATCCATATTGCTGACAGCATTCCTTTTGTTCTGCGGTTTGATCTTTTTCCTCCCGGAGAATACGGCAAGGCAAGTCGTCACGTCACCGAAAGGAACGTACCAAGCAGAGGTGTTCGACCGCGACGGCGGCGCGGCCGGCGGTGCAACGATCGTGCGTGTTCGTAATACGGGCAGTTTGAATTTACTGATCTATAAAGTGAGTGCCATGCCAAAGCAAGTGTATAACGGACATTGGGGTGAGTTTTATGACATGCAGCTCACATGGAAAGATGAGAAACATCTCGTCATTACAAAGCGGGCGGAATATACTTCGGGGGAAGAATTCACGGACATCGAGATCAATTTGAATACGGTCGAGTGAGACCGCAACTTCAGCCGGGTGCATCGAAAAGTGTTGCGCCCGGTTTTTTGTGCGCGCGTAAACTGAATTTTTTGTGAAAAAGCCGTCTTTGGCTTTAAAATTGAAAAAAGCTGTGCTATAATACGAATACGAAAGCATATTTATGCAACTATACCTTTTGAAAATTCGGTTTTAAACTATTTCAGGAAGGAAAATTTCAGAGATGAATAATCATTTTTTTGAACAGAAGGACTGCGGCTTGCAGGCGTTCTGGAGCAGCACGCCGCAGTTTAAAACGGCACGTGTTTCCGCACACCTTGTGTTGCCGCTTACCACGCCGGAAAATGCGGCTTTATATGCACTCGTCCCGAATATGATCTCCCGTGCGACGCGCGAATACCCCGATTACACGCAGTTTGGCAAGCGCCTTGCGGAGCTGTACGGCGCTTCGGTGCAGCCGGGCGTCACACGTGTGGGTGATAACCAGATTTTAACGCTTGCCGCAGCCGGCATTGCGAACCCGTATGCGTTCGACGGCGAAGATGTGCAGCAGGCGCTTTCCGAAATGCTGGAGAGCATTCTGTTCACGCCGCTGTGCGATGAAAACGGCCTGTTCCCGGAGGACGGTTTTTTGCAGGAGCAGCGCCAGCTTTTGGAGACGCTTGACGCGGAATATAACGATAAGGCGACGTATGCCATGCAGCGCTGTGTGCAGACCATGTTTGCGGGCGAACCCGCAGGCGTGCCGCGCATCGGTACGCGCGAGGCGATCTTGAATGCGACCCGCGAGGGCGTGAAAGCGGCGTGGGAGTATGCCGTAAAGCACGCGCAGATCTGCCAATTCACAATCGGCGACGGTGCGGACGACCGCTTTGCGCAGCAGCTTATAAAGCGCCTCGGCATGCGCGACGCGGTGTCCATTGAAACAAAGCGCCACACAGCATCGGGAGACGTAAAGCGTGTGACGGAAGAAATGCCCGTTGTGCAGTCTAAGCTCGTCATGGGCTTTGCCATCGGCACCACGCCGGAAGAGCGCCTTGCGGCAAAGCTGATGTCCGTTGTGCTCGGCGGCACACCGAGCAGCAAGCTCTTTATGAACGTGCGCGAAAAGCAGAGCCTTTGCTACTACTGCGCCGCGCGCCACGATACGCCGAAGAACGTCATGTTCGTGCAGAGCGGCGTGGAAACGAAAGACCTCGACCGCACGGAAGAAGCGATTTTAAAAGAGCTCAACGATATGAAAAAGGGCAATATCACGGACGATGAGATTCTCTTTGCAAAGCTCGCCATGTGCAACAGCTACAACGCCGTGGCAGATTCCGCGGCATCCATGGAGACATGGTATCTCAGCGGTATGCTGCAGGGCAAGCTCCACACGCCGGAGGAATATGCGGAGCGTATCATGAACATCACGAAGGACGAGATCGTCAGCGCCGCCGAGCGCGTCACGCTCGATACGGTCTATAAGCTGAAAGGAGCGGCAAAATGAGCGCAGAAATGAAGAATACCCTTGTGGAAAGCAAACTTCTTCGGGACGGCTACCGCTGCGTCAAACACGCAAGCGGCCTGACCGTGTTTATATACCCGAAAGCGGAAATGCGCAGTACGTATGCGGTGTTTGGAACGCGCTACGGCTCCATCGATAAGGTCTTTAAACGCAGCGACGAAGCGAAGGCAGAGACAACACCCGCGGGCATCGCGCATTTTTTGGAGCACAAGCTTTTTGAAAGCGAAGACGGCGACGCATTCGGCCGCTATGCCGAGATCGGCGCTTCCGCAAACGCGTATACGTCGTTTGAGACGACGCGCTACCTGTTCTCCTGCACGGAAAACGCAGAGCAAGCGTTGGAGATTTTGCTCGACTTCGTACAGTCCCCGTATTTTACAAAGCAGACCGTTGAAAAAGAGCTAGGCATCATCGGCCAGGAGATCAAAATGTATGACGATGATCCGCAGTGGCGCATGATGTTCAGCCTGCTGCGCGCCATGTACCACACGCATCCGATCAAGGACGACATTGCGGGCACGGTGGAGAGCATTGCGGAAATCACCCCGGAGTACCTTTACCGCTGCTACAACACGTTCTATAACCTCAACAACATGGCACTGTGCGTCTGCGGCAACTGCACGGAGGAGGAAGTCCTCGCGCTGTGCGACAAAATGCTGAAAAAGAGCGAGCCCGTTGAGGTGGAACGCGTTTTTGAAGAGGAGCCCGATACCATCGTGCAGCCGCTCGTCGAAGAAAAGCTGCCTGTGGCGTGCCCTATGTTCCAGTTCGGCGTGAAAGAGGCCGTAACCGGTGCGCACCGCACGGAAAAAGACCTTGCCGTCACCGAGGTGCTGCTCGACATTATGGCGTCCGACAGTTCGCCGATGTTCCGCAAGCTCTTAGATGCGGGCCTTGTGAACGAAGCTTCCTTCAGCTACGAGTATTTTGAGGGCACGGGCTATGGTGCGCTGCTGTTCGGCGGCGAATCCGGCAACCCGGAGGCCGTGTGTGATGCTATCCGCGAGGAAATGGCACGTTTAAAGCGCGAAGGTGTCAAGGAGGAAGACGTGCGCCGCAGCGCGAAGTCCCTTTACGGCGCAAATGTTTCCGGCCTCAATAGCCCGGATGTCATCGCGAACGCCGTGATGACCATGCACTTTAGCGACCGCGAGCTGTTCCGCTACATTGAGTGCTTCTCCGAGATCACCGCGGAAGACGTGAACGCGCGCATTCAGACGCTGTTTGATATGGACAAAACGGCAGCTTCCATCATTCGTCCGTTGGACGAAGCTTAATCGAAAGGATATACAGTCATGACGCATCAAGTTCAGTTTCCAAATCTCGGAATTTCGGTGGAGGTCAATCCCATCGCGTTTCAGGTCGGTAATTTCACGATTTACTGGTATGGCATCATCATCGGCATCGGTTTCCTGCTGGCGGTGCTGTACGGTTTTTCCTCCTGCAAAAAAATGAATATCAATAAAGACCACCTGCTCGATGCCATCATCGCCGGCTTGCTCGGCGGCATCATCGGCGCGCGTCTTTACTACGTCATCTTCTACCCGGGCGACAAGTACATCACGAACCCGATGGAGATTTTCAACATCAAAGAGGGCGGCCTCGGCATTTACGGCGGCATCATCGGCGGCATGCTGTGCGGCGGCATCGTCGCGAAGATCCGCAAGATGAACCTGTTCGCCGTGCTGGATGTCGCGTCTCTTGGCTATCTCATCGGTCAGGGTGTCGGCCGCTGGGGTAACTTTGTGAACCAAGAAGCTTTCGGCTGCGCGACCGACCTGCCGTGGGGCATGTACAGTGACCGTACCGCCGCAGAAGTGGTAGGCAATGTGCACCCGTGCTTCCTTTACGAATCGATTTTGTGCCTTTTAGGCTTTGTTTTACTGCATTTATTCACGCGCCACCTGCGCCGGTATGACGGCCAGACGTTCTTATTATACATCATCTGGTACGGCGTGACGCGCTTCTTTATTGAAGGTCTGCGCACGGACAGTCTGCTGTTGCCGGGTATCGATCTGCGCGTTTCGCAGGTGCTTGCTGCGGCTTCTGCACTCGTCGCTGTTGTTTTGCTCATCGTGTTCCGCAACTGCCATAAGCTTACGGGCTGCGGCAGCCGCAAGGCGATGGAAGCTGCCGGCCTGACAGTTGAAGACAAGGCGGAGAAGGTCGAGATTGACGACACTGCCGAAAGCACCATTTTCTCCGGCATGAGCGCCGAAGAAGCACAGGAGCACATGACAGTCGGAACCGGCGTAAAGAAAGCTGCCGAGGCGGAAAATGAAAAAACGGAAGGAAATGCGGATGCAAACACTTCCGAAAAGCCGTCTGATGAAGCCGAAGAAGCAAATGAAACGGCAGAAGGGGAAAGCGAGGAGAAGAACGATGGCAGTGAGAATTGACGGCAAGGCCGTTGCGGCAAAGGTACGCGGCGAAATTGCCGAAGAAGTTGTCGCTTTAAAAAAGCAGGGCGTTCAGACCGGCATGGCGGTCGTGCTTGTCGGCGAAGACCCCGCGTCTAAAATCTACGTGCGTAACAAAGGCAAGGCCTGCGCCGAGACCGGCATTTACTCCGAGGAACACGTCCTGCCGGAAAATACCACGCAGGAGGAGCTTTTGGCGCTTATCGAAAAGCTGAATGCAGACCCGAAGATCAACGGCATTTTGGTGCAGTCTCCGCTGCCGAAGCATTTGAACGAAGCGCTCATCGTGGAGCATATCGATCCGAAAAAGGACGTGGACGCGTTCCATGCCGAAAATGTCGGCCGCATCATGATCGGCGATTTCGCGTTTTTGCCGTGTACGCCCGCGGGCATCATCGAACTTATCCGCTCTACCGGCGTCACAATCGACGGCAAAAACTGCGTCGTCATCGGCCGCAGCAACATCGTCGGCAAGCCGATGGCTATGCTGCTTCTGCATGAAAACGGCACGGTGACGATCTGCCACAGTCACACGAAAAATTTGAAAGAGATCTGCAAAACGGCGGATATTCTCGTTGTCGCGGTCGGCAAGGCGAAATTTGTCACCGGCGATATGGTAAAGCCCGGTGCCGTGGTGATTGATGTCGGCATGAACCGCGATGAAAACGGCAAGCTGTGCGGCGATGTTGATTACGAAAGCGCCGAGGCGGTCGCCGGATACCTTACGCCGGTGCCCGGCGGCGTAGGTCCCATGACCATCACAATGCTGATGAAAAACGCCGTAACGGCAGCAAAAATACAGAACGGGCTGGTGTAAGTATGAGCAGATTGCTCAGTAAAATCAAGGCCCCGAACGATGTAAAAAAGCTTGCGGCAAACGAGCTGCCGGAGCTTTGCGATGAGATCAGGGAAGAGATCATCAGCACGGTGGCGGATAATGGCGGACACCTCGCCTCCAATTTGGGCGTGGTGGAGCTCACTGTGGCGCTGCACCGTGTGTTCACCTTGCCGGAAGATTGCATCGTGTGGGACGTGGGACACCAGTCCTACGCGCACAAGCTTTTAACTGGCAGAGAAGAAGCGTTTTCCACGCTGCGCCGCGAGGACGGGCTTTCGGGCTTTCCGTCGAGAGAAGAAAGCGACTGCGACCCGTTTACAACGGGGCACAGCAGCGCGTCCATTTCTTCGGCGCTCGGCCTTTCCGTTGCAAAGGCGCTTGCGGGTGACCCCGGCCATGTCATCGCCGTCATCGGCGACGGCGCGTTGACCGGCGGCCTTGCGTATGAGGGCCTCAACAATGCGGGCCGCATCAACCGCAATATGATCGTCATTTTGAATGACAACGCCATGTCCATTTCCCGCAACGTGGGCTCCATTGCGCGTTATCTTTCCTATGTGCGCGCAAAGCCGGGGTATTTGAACGCAAAAGACAGCGTCGAAGCCGCACTGTGCCGCGTGCCGAAGGTGGGCGAGCACATGGCTGCCGAAGTGCGCCGCGTGAAAAACCAAATCAAAAAGAATATTTTCAACACCACGATCTTTCAGGATCTTGGCTTTAATTATTACGGCCCGTTCGACGGACACGACCTGCGTACCTTGACGTCGGTTTTGACGATGGCGCGCGATATGGATAGGCCGGTGCTTATCCACATCCGCACCTATAAAGGACGCGGATATAAATACGCGGAGAACGCTCCGAGCGTTTACCACGGCCTTGCGGCGTTTGACCGCGAAAAGGGCGCGGGCGAAGCCATTGCCAAGGGTTTTTCGCATGCGTTCGGCGAGACGATGTGCACGATAGCCGGTGTAAATGAGAAGCTGTGCGCCGTTACGGCGGCGATGGAATCCGGCACCGGTCTGACGGATTTCCGCGAAAAATACCGCAGCCGTTTCTTTGATGTCGGCATTGCGGAGGAACACGCCGTCACGTTCTGCGCCGGTCTGGCGCGCGGCGGCATGATTCCGGTTTTTGCGGTATATTCCACGTTTTTACAGCGCGCGTACGACCAGCTCATCCACGACGGCGCCTTGCAGCATCTCAAAATTATTCTGGCCGTGGACAGAGCCGGCGTGGTCGGCGAAGACGGCCAGACGCATCAAGGCGTGTTCGATGCCGCGTTCCTGCGCACCGTGCCGGACATTCATGTGTACGCGCCGACGTATTACGATGAGCTTTCGGACAATCTTGATGACTGTATTAAGGGAGAAAACCGCCTTTATGCTATTCGCTACCCGCGCGGCAAAGAGCTGTATCGCCCGGAAAACTACACGCTTTCCGGCAAGCCGTTTTATGTGTTCGGCACGGAAGATGCTTCTGTCACGCTTGTGACCTACGGCCGTATGTTCTCGTTTGCGTGCGAAGCGGCGGAAACGCTCGAAAAAGAGGGCATAAAGTGCCGCATCGTGAAGCTCAATCGCATCGTGCCGATCGATCCGAAAGCGGTGGAAGCGGTCTTGAGGTGTCCCACGGTTCTGTTCTTTGAAGAGGGCGTCCGCCAAGGCGGCATCGCGGAGGAATTCGGCGCCATGCTGTTGGATCGCAATTTCAGAGGGCACTACGAAGTGCACGCTATTGAAAACGGATTCATCAAGCACGCGCCTATGTTCCGCACGCTGCATAAGCTCGGTCTTGACGCAGAGGGCATGGTGAACGCCGTACACATGGCGCTGCAAACCGCAGAAAAGAAAGATGGAAAGGCAGTTTCTATATGAAAAAAAGGATAGACGTCCTGCTTTACGAAAAAGGGCTTGCGCCCAGCCGCGAAAAAGCGCGCACGCTCATCATGGCGGGCTGTGTTTACGCGGATAACCAGAAATTCGATAAGCCCGGTGACACCGTGCGCGAAGACGCAGTCTTAGAGGTGCGCGGCAACACGCTGCGCTACGTCAGCCGCGGCGGCTTAAAGCTTGAAAAAGCTATGCAGCTGTTTCCGATCAAGCTCGAAAGCACCGTATGTATGGACATCGGCGCATCTACGGGCGGTTTTACGGACTGCATGCTGCAAAACGGCGCCTCCAAAGTATACAGCGTAGACGTCGGCTACGGGCAGCTCGCCTGGCAGCTGCGCACCGACCCGCGCGTGGTGAATCTGGAGCGTACAAACGCCCGCTATCTCACACGCGAGCAAATTCCGGAGGAGATTGACTTCTTCTCCGTAGACGTGTCGTTCATCTCGCTCAAAATTATTTTGCCCGCCGTGCGTCCGCTTTTAAAGGACGGCGGCAAAGCTGTGTGCCTTATTAAGCCGCAGTTTGAAGCCGGCAGGGAAAAAGTAGGCAAAAAGGGCGTTGTGCGCGACAAAGCCGTGCACGAGGAAGTGGTGCAGATGATCTGCGATTTTGTAGTGGAAAACGGATATTCCGTACTGGGACTTACGTTCTCGCCGGTCAAAGGACCGGAGGGCAACATCGAGTATCTTGTGTTCCTCCAAAAAAGCGACGCGCCGGTGAGTACGGCAGAAAGCACGCCGCATGAGATCGTGGAAGCATCTCACGCGGCGCTGGACAAAAAGGACTGAGGCTTATGAAAATTGCGGTGATTCCAAATCTGGATAAACGCGATGCGGACACATACACCCGGGAAATTCTGGCGGTTTTGCAGGAAAACGGTGCGGAAACACTCATGCACGAAAAGCACCGCGGGCAGTATGAACACGTCACGTTCTGCAAAAATCACGCCGCACTGGCGGAAAGCTGCGACCTTATCGTTGCGGTCGGCGGCGACGGCACCATCATCCACACGGCAAAGCACGCGTCCGTTGCAGGTAAGCCCATCCTTGGAGTGAACCTTGGGCGGCTGGGCTTTTTGGCAGGTGTGGAGAAGGATGAGCTGCACAAATTAAAGGCGCTCTTTACGGGCGATTACCGTGTGCGCCGCCTGATGATGCTTTCCGTTACCGTGCACAGCGTGAAGGGGGATACAACCTACCGCGCTTTAAACGACGCGGTCGTCTCCGGTGCACAGTCCAGAATTTACGATTTCGGCTTTTCCGTCGACGGTTCCAAGCTTTATAAATTCCGCGCGGACGGCCTTATTTTGGCTACACCGGCGGGCTCCACGGCGTACTCGCTCTCGGCGGGCGGCCCGGTGGTAGACCCGGAATCGGAATGCGTAATCTTCACGCCCATCTGCCCGCATGCGCTCTTTAACCGCAGCACGCTGTTCTGCGCAGATAAGACCATCACGGTCAGCACGGACAGCGATTATTCCGGCGAGGTGTATCTCACCATAGACGGTGGCGCACCCATACGCATTCATAAGACGGACACGGTTTCCGTCAGCCGCTCGACCTATTACACTGAGCTTATTCAGACCGACGAACGCAATTTTTACGATATTGTAGACAGCAAATTTATGCAAAGCAGAAATTAAAAGGCAGGAAGGAAGGCAGAAAGCATGAAAACAAGACGCCACGCCAAAATTCTGGAGCTCATCAAAGCACAGGATATCGACACGCAGGAGGAGCTCCTGCGCAATTTGCGCGCTTGTGGCTTCGACGTGACCCAGGCAACCGTTTCCCGCGATATCAAAGAGCTTCGGCTCGTAAAGAGTCTTTCCCCGAACGGAAAGTATAAATATTCCACCGGGCGCGACAATGCCCGCGACATTTCCTCCAAGTTCTATTCGCTGTTCGGCGATTCGGTTATGAGCGTGGAGGCGGCCGGCAACATGATCGTTGTCAAGTGCATGACCGGCATGGCGCAGGCGGTCTGCGCCTCTATGGATACGCTGCATTTCCCGGATTTCATCGGCACGCTGGCCGGTGAAGACACCATTCTCATCATCTGCAAAACGGATGAGATTGCAGAGGAAAAGCAGAACGAGCTCAGAAAGCTGATTGGCGGGGTCTGATATGCTGACGCAGCTTTACATTCAGAATATCGCCGTCATCGAGCAGGCGTCTATCGATTTTGAACCGGGCTTCACCGTTTTGACCGGCGAGACCGGTGCGGGCAAATCCATCATCATCGACGCGATCTACGCCGTGCTCGGTGAGCGCACCTCAAAGGAGCTTGTACGCACAGGTGCGGAGCAGGCGAGTGTTTCGGCACTTTTTACGGATGTTTCTCCGCAGACGCAGCAGGTTTTGCGTGAGCTGGATATTCCGCTTGAAGACGATGGCAGTTTGCTTATTCGCCGCGAGATCCGCCCGCACGGGCGCTCCTCCTGCAAGCTCAACAACATCCCGGCGACCGTTTCCATGCTGCGCGCCGTCGGCGGCACGCTCATCGATATTCTTGGTCAGCATGAAAGCTACAAGTTGCTTTCACCGGAAGTGCACGGCACGTATATCGACAGCTTTGCGGGCGCATACGGTCTGCTTGCGGAGTACCGCGCGGCGTATACGGCGCTGCGCCGCATCAAAGGCGAGCTCGATGCGCTCGAATCCGACGAGGGGCAGAAGTCCCGCCGCATGGATATTTTGCGCTATCAGATCGAAGAATTAGAAGCTGCACAGCTGCGCGTCGGCGAACAGGCAGAGCTGACCGAGCGCCGCGATGAGATCCGCAACAGTGAGCGTATCGTGCGCGGTGTGGGCGAAGCTGTCACGCTTTTGCAGGGCGATGAGGACAATGGCGGCGCCATCACGGCCGTATCCGTTGCGGCAGAGTCGCTCGAGCAGGCGGCGCGCTATGCACCGTCGCTTTCAAACGTCGCCGAGCATGTCCGCGACGCCGAATACGCACTGACAGATGCCGCAGCGGAAATCTCCGATTACCTCGATAACGCCATGTTCGACGCAAACGAGCTTGATGAGATTGAAAGCCGTCTGGAAGTTATCTACCGCTTGAGCCTCAAATACGGCGAAACGGAGGAAGAAATGCTTTCGTTCCTCGACCGTGCCCGTGCGGAGCTTTCGGACATCGAGTTTTCCGACGAAAAAAAAGAATTGCTTTTGCAGCAGTATGAGCAGAAGAAAAAAGAAGCGGTGACGCTTGCAAAGCAGCTATCCGCGAAGCGCCGCGCCGCGTGTGAGAGCTTTTCCCGCCGTGTGCGGCAGGAGCTTTCAGAGCTCAACATGCCCGGCGTCGTCTTCACCGTGGAGCAGGAGCGCACACCGTTGACAGCCTTCGGCTGCGACCGCATTCAGTTCCTCGTCTCCGCAAACGCAGGTGAGGACCCGAAGCCTATGTCGAAAATTGCGTCCGGCGGCG